>ERZ827458.76-NODE-76-length-185373-cov-21.533920_pt1 | contig 185373 bp, 177 predicted proteins | sample MGYA00519706_ERZ827458 | MGnify/ENA primary metagenome ERZ827458 (study PRJEB31778, sample SAMEA3449309) | human gut metagenome | biome: human gut; feature: human-associated habitat; material: faeces | place: United Kingdom | collected 2010/2012 ... | reverse complement strand
AACGCTGTTATGGTATGAGCTGCATTACCACAAAACTGGAAGAAACGCAGTTGACTTCTATCGCATTATCTGTATTCGTGACGAATCTTTTCAGGATTCAGAGGCGAATACTTTACGCTCTTTTACATCTGTTCCGCTTCTGGCATGACTGGAACAGATATAAGTGTTGGAAGCTGCAGATATCTGCTTAATCAGCAGACACTAAATACATTCAGGAAGTGCAGATTCCATCTTTGATTAGCATTGCTACAACTGCACTTTCGACAGAAGTATAGCGACATATTCAGGAAAACTGTAATGTGTTACTTGGTCATTTTGAGTCAGCTTTTGAGGAAAATCAAACTGAATGGATTAATTTAAGTAGGAAAAAAAGTGTGTGGCACTATGCCGGAAAATTTACCGATACCAGAAAAAGTATTCAATAAGTTGAAAAGGAGCAACTTGCTACATTAAAGGACAAAAGCAAAAAAGGGAAAATTGATGCTTGATGAGTAAATTTTTGTAGATTAACAGAAAAAATAAACTCAGAAATTTGATATGTATAGAGGAGACGTACAGATAAAATAATGGAAAATTTAGAAAAGATGATTACTGTCCATATTATGCAAGAAGATGCGGAAACTATTTTTTCTCTTATGAAGACTGAAAGGGATCCTATATTTGCAATGGAGATTATTCCATATTATGCATTGTTTATCCAATCTTGCCAGGAATATATGGGAGAAACTTTTATCGAGGGAACTTCAGCGGTAAAAGTCAAAGATATACGTAATTTTATTAAAATATATGGAGAAAGTTTTGGAAAATCAAAGAAAAGAATAGAATTGGTAGATATTGATCAGGATGAACAGTATAGAGCACAATTAAGATTTGATTTTATGAAAAGTTGGAATATCCATTTGAATCTTGGTACATATTGGACAGAAGATAATCATGTTGTAGGAAACACGCAGATGCTTGCTGATTTTTTAGAAATTGATGATATATTTAATCAGAAAACAGGAGAGTTGCAATATGAATTGGGAAGTCAGATGGGGGCATTTGTGGCATCGATAAGAGATGGATTTTCGCAAGTTATTGATCCACCAGAGGTAAAAAGATTACGTATAGGGGTATCAATAGGTTATTTTTATGATTTGAATACAAATAAGAATGACGAGTTGTTCGTTGATAATTCATCGAAAGTCTTAAATTTATTCTTTCTTAATTTAGTTTGTAATATGAATTTTGTGAAGCATATTTTGAGACCGCTATTTGACGATAGCAATATGTGGCTTTTTCGAGTGGAATATATTGTAACATATTATACTTATCGAGCAATTCAACGGTTAAAAAATTATTGTGACAATAATATTGATCTGCGTATTGATTTTGGAGGGTTTACAGAAACGTTTAGTTTAGCAAAAGTTTTATTCCAGTCTAAGTTTCGTAATTGTATGATGCATTATGGGCTTGAGAATCAGGAAGTAATCTCTATAGAAAATATTCAAAAGCCGTTCTATGGTATTGTTGAAACTTGTTATAATGGAATGGATTATTATTCTTTTTTGGACACATTAAGAAGATTATCAGATAAGATGATTGATTTTTTAGAAAAGCGTTTTAATATAGAAAAAATTGCATTACAACGCTTATAAAGGATGCGGTAATGATAACGTTTTTCTTATAAAAGGTAGAGGTGAAATCAATGGTGATGAGGTGTCGTGGGTTAGTAACGTGTCCGTAACAAACACTGCCCAGTCCCTTGATTTACAAGACATTAGGGGATAATTCTTGTTTTCAAAGAGAAAACTTGTAAGCCACCGGAAAAACTCTATTGGAGTTGAAGAATCCGGAGATCGTGAATAAATTGTTTTGAGGTGAATAAAAAACGGTGGCTACATTTTGGTCACATAAATATTATAGAAGAAATGGATAATACATATAAGATAATAAAAATCACACAAAAAACGAATTGATAATTCGCATTATTTGTGATCGTACAAATATAAAAGTGGAGAAAATAGGTGGTACAATGCCGGAAGATTTACCGACACCAGAAAAAAACATTTAGCAGGTTGAAAAAGAACAACTTGCCCGATTAAAGGCGAAAGCAAAAGCGGGAAAACTAATGTTGGATGAATAATTGTAGGCTGGTACTGAGGGGGAGAGTCAGCGATGGTCAAAAAATCGTTATGTGTATACGATTTTAGAAAAAACAAATGGAATATTATTGAAATTTCAGAAGACGGTATAAGGCTTAATAAGCGTGCACCTTTCTTCATATTGTGTCCTGTCACTTTTATTTACAATTAACAAAAATAATTATTGGTGAAATGCGGAGGTAGAGTATGAGAATACTGGCGATAAATATTCAAAATTTTCGAAAACTTTTACAATGCCATATAGATTTTAGTAAAAAGATCACGCTTTTCGTTGGTGCAAATAATAGTGGAAAAACATCTGCTATGGATGCTCTTGGCAAATTCCTTGCAGATAGGAGGTTCACTTTTAACGATATAACCATATCAAAACGTTCAGATATCAATCAGATTGGAGATAGATGGATCCAAGAAGAATGCGAAGAACCCGTTGATTTGGCAGAATGGGAATCATTTGTTCCTAAAATGGATATGTGGCTTGATATTTCGCGAAACGAAATACACTATGTGTCTGGTATTATTCCAACGTTGAAATGGCGCGGAGGTGAATTAGGTGTTAGGTTGGCCTTTCTACCGAAAGATATTTCTAAGTTATTTTTAGAGTATAGAGAGGCATATTTCGCAGCACGTAAAACTGAAAAAGCGAAAGAAAAAGTTGAAATAAGATTATATCCGAAAAACTTGTGTGAATTCCTAGAGAAGAATTTCAACACATATTTTTCGATTAAGACATTTATTTTAGATCCTGCAAAAGCAGAAGCAGATGAGCCGCAGTCAACGCCCTTCGAAATGGAATGTTTTACTGATAATCCACTAAAAGGAATCATTAAAGTGGACATGATTGATGCACAGCGAGGGTTTGCAGACCCAGACAATGCAGATGGAACCGAAAGGACTAAGAATCAGTTATCTGAACAAATGCGCAGCTATTATGATAAGCACCTCGATCCAGAGAAATCCCCTTCCCCAGAGGATTTAGATATTTTGCAGGCTACCGAGGAAGCGAGGAAAGCATTTGACAGAAATCTTGCAATAAAATTTGAACCGGCAATTCATGAGATGGAGGGGTTGGGATACCCTGGAATAGCAGACCCCAAACTCACAATTGCTACAAAAATGTCTACGAGTGAGACCTTAAAGCATGACGCTGCCGTACAATACGCTCTTAGTAAAAGTGATGACAGTCTAAAATTATCAGAAAAATACAACGGTCTTGGTTATCAGAACCTTATTTCTATGGTCTTTGATTTAATGCGTTTCAGGGACGACTGGATGCGTGAGGGAAAAGCTAAACAGGCAAAGCAAGATTCTGATCGGGCGATTGAGCCGTTGCATTTAGTTTTGGTTGAAGAACCAGAAGCACATCTCCATGTTCAGGTACAGCAGGTATTTATCCGTAAAGCGTATGATGTTTTAACAAATCATAAATTTATAAAAGAGAACGAGAATTTTGCTACGCAGCTAGTAATTAGCACCCATTCAAGCCATGTCGCCCGGGAAACCAATTTTGCAGATTTGCGCTACTTTAAACGGTTATCGGAAGGTTCGGAAAGCACAATTGCAACATCAAAGGTAATAAATCTTTCCGATGTATTCGGGAAGGAAGATGAAACTGATAAATTTGTTACGCGCTACCTGCAATCAACACATTGCGATTTGTTCTTTGCTGATGCTGTGATTCTGGTCGAGGGTTCGGCGGAGAATATGCTATTGCCACATTTTATACGAAACAAATATCCCAAGCTGTATCAAAGATATATATCGATACTCAGTATAAATGGTCGTCACTCGCATCGCCTCAATCCATTGATTGAGAAGTTATGTATACCTACGCTCGTTATTGCAGACATGGATTCAGCGGAAAAAGAAGGACATCATAAAGCGGCTTGTCCAGAACGTGGAAAAGATCTTATTAGCGGTAACTATACAATTGCCCAATGGCTGGTTAAGGAAAAGGATTTGGACAGGCTTTTGGCGATTCCTTCTGCAAAGAAAGAAATAATTAAGGAAACACCATACAAATACTCTATCCGAGTTGCATATCAAACTCCGGTTACTATTGACTATGATGGTACTGTTAAAGAAGCTATTGCAAGCACATTCGAAGACTGCCTTGTGTATACGAATTATCAACTTTTTAAAGGAATTTCGACAGATGATACTGGCAGTTTAGTAAAGAGAGTGAGCGATGAGATTGATTCAGCAAACTCCTTTGAAGATTTTCATAAAGGGGTATATGAAATACTACGTAATGGCAAGTCTGATCAAAAGGCCGAATTTGCATTAGATTTGATTTATGCTGTAGATCCAAACCAACTTATAGTTCCCGCTTATATTGACGAGGGACTGGAGTGGCTACAATCATATTTAGATCCGGAGGAATGAGACATGACAAAAATAATGCCCTTGGAAGAACGTTCCATAGATAACCATATTGATGATCATGTAGATAAAGAGATACAAAATTGCTTCTCTGTAGACGCCCCTAAATGTTTCTTTGTATTTGCAGGAGCAGGTTCCGGAAAGACCAGAAGTCTTATAAACACACTCACCTTTTTAGATAAAGAACGAGGTGAAAGTCTTTTAATGAACGGTAAACAAATTGCCGTCATTACTTACACGAATGCGGCCTGTGACGAAATATCCAAGAGATTGCAGTATAAACCGATCTTTTCTGTATCTACGATACATAGTTTTTTGTGGGATTTAATAAAGAGTTATCAGGCAGATATAAAGGAATGGATTACACAATCTGTTAAGAAAGAAATTGAAGAGCTTAGGCAAAAGCAGCTTAAGGGGCGTGGCGGTAAGGCGGGCGAAAAAAGAGCTGAGGATATCAGGAAGAAAACAGAACGACTTGCAAAAATTGAAACAGTAAAAAAGTTTTCTTATAATCCAAATGGAGATAATGTCGGCTACGATGCCCTGAGTCATAGCGAGGTCGTTAAAATGAGTACAGAGTTTATTGCGATGGAACCAACCATGCAGGATATTTTAACGGCAAAATACCCAATACTGCTTATTGACGAAAGCCAAGATACGAAAAAGGAACTGGTTGATGCCCTGCTTATTGTATGCGAAAAATATAAAGACAGGTTTATTGTTGGAATGTTCGGTGATACCATGCAAAGAATTTATAACGATGGGAAAGATAATCTCGCTAATTGCATTCCTGACGAATGGATAAAACCAGTGAAAGTAATGAATCATCGAAGCGCTAATCGCATTGTCGATTTAGCTAATTCAATAAGGAGTACTGTAGATAATCAAAAACAGAAGGCAAGAAGTGATGCAGAGGAAGGAATTGTACGATTATTTATTGCTTCAATTTCGGATGATAAAGAAAGTATCGAAAAAAAGGTTGCAGAGATTATGGCACAAGATACCGGAGATATCGGCTGGAATGACGATACACAGTATAAAAGTCTAATTCTCGAACATCATATGGCGGCAAGTCGATTCGGTTTTTCTGATTTATATATGCCTCTAAATGATTCGGGAAAATTTGACACATCTCTGCGCGATGGGTCTATTACAGAATTGTCGATTTTGTCAAAGATTGTGTCTCCGTTAGTGGCAGCATATCAGGGTGGAAATGACTTTGAGGTCGCAAAAATTGTCAGAAAGAATTCTCCTTTATTAAATAAAGAAGCTTTTGCATCTGAATTAGGCGATCAAACTAAAATGCTTAAAAAAGCTGATGCCGCAGTAGAGGCTTTAATGCATCTCTGGGACGATGAAAAGATTCCATCTTGTTTGGATGTTTTAAAATCCATCCGAGATACAGGATTATTTAAGGTTACAAGCCGCGTTGATGAATTATTAACAGAATTCTCCCAAGGCGAAAGCGAAAAGGTTACTGCTCTAAGAAATGCAATATCTGTACCGTTTTATGAATTGGAAAGATATTCATCATACGTTACTAACAATACTCGTTTTGCTACACATCAGGGCGTTAAAGGGTTAGAGTTCCCTAGAGTTATGGTTATTATGGACGATGCGCAGGCCAGAGGTTTTTTGTTTAGTTACGAGAAGTTGTTTGGCGCAAAAGCTCAAAGTGATACTGACGTAAAAAATAAGCGTGAGGGTAAGGATACCAGCATCACAAGAACGGCGCGTCTATTTTACGTTGCCTGCACAAGAGCACAAAAGAGTTTGGCTGTTGTTGCTTATACGGCAAATGTGGAATCGGTTAAAAATACAGCCTTATCAAATGGTTGGTTTTCAGAAGATGAGATTTACATCCTGTAGAATATATACGGTCTTCGGCAAGAATGTGTTTTGGATAAATCCTTCTTTCATAGAGTACCTCCATAGTTTACTTGCAAGCTACCAGAAAAAACTCGCATGGAGTTAAAAAATTCGGTGATCGTGAATAAATTGTTTCGAGGTGAATAAAAACGGTGGCTACATAAATATTATAGACGAAATGGATAGTGCATATAAAACAATAAAATCGAACAAAAAGCGAATCAATAGTACATAATACTTGCAACCGTACAAATATAAAAGAGGAGTTTGAATAAGCTACGAGCAGTGTAAATAGAAAAGAAAGATGGCCGATGCAAGCTTGCTTGTGTGAGTCTATCTTTCTTTTTCTATTTATTTGGCGACAGCCAAACATGAGGATGAAGCGAAGCGGAATGAACACTGCGTAGTCTCTATGTTTTATCCAAACTTATTAAATTGGAGATGCCGTACTGGAAAACGAATATTAAGAAAAATGATATATGTATTATAAGAAGTTGGCAGAGCGTAATGCTCTGCATTTTTTGAAAAATGGATGCGAAATAATTGGTGTCATGGTATGATGATTATTAATATGAGCTAAAGGTGTCGATTTGAAAAATATGATTTGAAAGAAAAAATTGTTGTGATAAAAAATAAATGTTTGCTTGTGTGATTGTAAAGATAGTCTTAGATTTTAATTTGCAAGAACTAAATCTGTGGACAATATAGCGAATGATATCTATTTTTGAGAGATTATCTTAATAGTTGGAGCCAAAAGTTATAATAATGCAAGCAAGGGATATTGGAGTTAACATAAATTGGTTATTTATGAGTTATTGTAAATTCTTTAAAATAACTATGAAGGAAAAGTGGAGGAGAAGGATATATTGAAGAGGCTTGTTAACAAATGAATACTAAGAATAATATGCTTATTATTAAAGGGGAGATTAAAACCTCTGAAGTAATATCCTGTCAATACAACCAGGATACTCATAAGTGGGATGTAAAATTTAAAAACGGAAAGCTTTATGCATACACATATTCGAATGTGGAATGGTTAAAAACCCCGGAATCATTGAATCCTAATTTGTACCGTCTCAGCAGAGAGAGACGGCCTTTTTTTAATGTGACAGCCATATATGTATTTAAAGGAGAGTGTGAGTACTGGCATATCTGTTTTGGAGACGGCAGTGAAAGGGATTACAGGCGGGATGACCTGACCATTGAAAAATCTGTCTTAAGTCAGAAGCAGGCAATGAGTGTGCTTGCATATATAAAACAGATTGCGCAGGTAAGCAATCTCAGGAATGAAGAAACTGGTGAAAATCTACTGACAAAACAATATGAAAAAGTAGGTTTTGTAGGTGAGAACATTGTGTTGGCGAAGTATTTAAATCCGGCATTACTTAAAAAGGGCAAAGATAAAAAAGAATATGGATTTGTACCTATTTTTCCATTTGGTTGTAATAACAGTCAGTATAAAGCTGTTAAAAATGCGATGGAAAGTCAGATCAGTATTATTCAGGGACCGCCAGGAACCGGTAAGACGCAGACAATATTAAACATAATTGCTAATATTTTGATGCAGGATAAAACCGTGCAGATTGTTTCCAATAACAATGCGGCGACAGAAAATGTATATGAGAAATTATCTTCGCCCTGTTATAATTTGGGATTTATAGCGGCGACGTTAGGAAAATCCGATAATAGGAAAAGCTTTGTTGCTAATCAGAATATAGATTATCCTGATTTTACAGTCTGGAAAACAGAAGATGACCTGACAAAATTACAGCAGCAAATAGCAGAACAGTCAACACAGTTAAAATGTGTTTTTGATAAAAAGGAAAAACTGGCCTGCTTAAAACAGGAACTTTCAGGTCTGATTACAGAGCTTGAATATTTTAGGCAATATATTGAGGAATCTGATGTTGATACAGAACTGATAAAGCTAAGCAGAAAATTATCATCAGAGGACTGGATGACGTTATGGCAGGAGAGCCAGCTGATTTCTGAAAAGGAAAAAACAACGGGATTTATATTTAAAATCAAGGCTCTCATAAGATATGGAATAATAAGCTGGAACTTCTATAAACAGGATATTGCCAAAATAATTATAACCTTTCAGGCAATGTATTACTGTGCGAAGCAGGCAGAGCTGTCAGTTGAAATTGCCGAGATGGAATCCTACTTGAACAATGTTGATCAAAAGCTGCTTGATAATTTATGTGATGAGTCCATGAAACTATTGAAGAATAAATTGGCTGGAAGATATGGGGAAAATGACCATCGCAGAATATTTAGTGAAGATGATTTAAAGAAAGAGCCCTATAGCGTTTTGCAAGAGTATCCAGTTATATTAAGTACAACATTTTCTTCAAGAAATAGTTTGAATGTTGATGTGGTTTACGATTATCTTATTATGGACGAGGCATCACAGGTGGACATAGCAACAGGGGCATTGGCTCTTTCCTGCGCCAGAAATGTTGTGATTGTGGGTGATACGAAACAATTACCCAATGTGATCCCAAGTGAGATGAAGAATACCGTAGATTCTATATTTGACAGCTTTCAGATTAATGAAGGTTATCGATATACAAACAGTTTCCTGCAGTCTGTTTTGGATGTTATGCCAGATGTAACACAGACGTTGTTGCGGGAGCATTACAGATGTCATCCGAAGATAATCAATTTCTGTAATCAGAAATTTTATCGGGGAGAACTGATTATTATGACCACTGATAGAGGGGAGCAGGATGTGCTCTCAGTAGTTAAAACAGTGGTTGGGAATCATGCACGTGATCATTATAGCCAACGGCAAATCGATGTGATAAAGAACGAAATTCTACCTAAGTATGCGCCTGATCCACAGGAAACGGGAATTATATCACCTTATAAAAATCAGGTAGAAGCATTGCGGAAAGAAATTACAGACATTGATGCTGCTACAGTACATAAGTTTCAAGGGAAAGAGAAAGACAACATTATTATATCTACTGTAGACGATGAAATTTCAGATTTTGCAGATGATCCATATTTAATCAATGTGGCAGTATCGAGAGCAAAAAAGAAGCTGATGCTTGTTGTGACAGGAAATGAACAGCCAAAAGAACGGAATATAACAGATCTGATAGACTATATTCAGTATCACAATTTTGAAGTAACGGAAAGCAAAACCTATTCTGTTTTTGATTATCTTTACACACAGTATACAAAAGAGAGAATAGAATATCTGAAAAAGCATAAAAAGATATCAGAATTTGATTCAGAGAATTTGATGTATTCCCTGATTGAAGAAATTATTGCTGATAATAAATATTCATTTTTAGAGGTTGTCTGTCATTTTCCTTTGAGTACCCTGATCAGGGATACGCAATTATTAAATGAGCAGGAAGACAGATATGTAAAGAATTCGTCTACACACCTAGATTTCCTGATATATAATAGAATCAGTAAAAAGCCTGTATTGGCCGTGGAAGTTGATGGATATGAGTATCATAAAAATGGGACAAAGCAGAATCAAAGAGATTTAATGAAGAACCACATCATGGAAATATATGGTATTCCTTTGCTGAGATTTAAAACAAATGGCAGCGGGGAAAGAGAGAAAATAACAGAGATGCTGGAAAAACAGCTTTAATATAAGATAAGAGGCAGGAACAGAGGTATAGAATGATGAAAAGAAACCTGAAATTGATATCGTTATATATAGCTGCACTATTAGTATTAGCCACAGTCGGCTGCGCCACTAAAGAGAACAAAGAAACAAATAATTCTGCCGCTGCAGAGACAGCAGATCTTTTATATCAGGCAACCGTTTCACCGAATGAACAATATGCAGAATCGGATGAAGATGTCGTATACTATACGGTTGAGGTTTACCAGAATGAGGAAAACGACATCATTGTCAGTGCAGATTCCAATTCAGAGTTTTTTGACAGAATGCAGTACGTGATTCTGTGCGATAAGAAAATTTTGGAAGCTGACATTCAGGTGGAGTGGACGACACTTATGGGGAATCCCAAGCCAGCAAAGGACGATCAGTTAGCGGTAGCACAGGTGACCATATCAGAGAATGGTGAGATCATCAGTCAGAGAAAAATCAACTTTGCCAGAAAAGCGATTGAAGTTATTGCGGATGCAGGCAATTAGAAAGCAGACAATTAAATGAGGGGGACAGGAAATGGCTTTTACACTGGTGATCAACAGTAAAGGATTGTTTGGAAAAGTAAAAAATATCCAGATGGCTGAGCTGTTAAAAAACTGCGGACTGAAATATGGCAGCAATAATGAATTTTATATCCTTGAGGATGATAAAATGAATCAGAATACGGTTGTGCTGTACAATGCAAAGCGCACAGGACGGGGTATCTTTTTTGATGGAAGCAGGATTGCTGATGGACAGGTTACGATCAGCTATAACATTCCGACGACCAAAACAGAGATCCATGATTTCATACAGGTGGCGAAGGAGATAGAAAGGCAGTTTAAGAAGGCTTCTTTCTATTGTACAGAAGAGAAAAGAAATTATACGATGGATGAGCTTGAAAATAAGGAAGAAGCCATGGCAGCATTCAGCCTGGAAAGCCTGCACCGTTTCTGCAATGATCTGGAGATGAAGCAGTGCATTTTGACACTTGCCCTGTATCCATGGTTCATGGAGCCTGAAAAACGGGAATATTATAAGACCTGTCCGGATCTCGATGATTTTGAAGAGACGATTCATGAGCTGCAGGCAGAGGATTTTTACTATGCGAAGCCTTCCCTGATGAAAAATAAAAATGATGGCAAGGTTCTGGCAGTTTATACGCTGACAGATGAATGCGCAAGTATTTTCCCGATGGATGCGAAAGCGTTCCTGAATCTGGATGATATTCAGGTGGATGAGGGACTGATCAGCTTCTGGATCTATGGAGAGCAGAGGAGAGTGGAAGGTCTTTATCCTTATGATAAGTTTGCAGAGTATATGATGAACCATGGGGCAGCGAAATTTGATGCCAGTCATATGAGGATCCCGGGGAATGTTACAAAGGAAGAGATTGATAAGATGATTGCGGGTATGGGACAGGATTAGAAGGTGAGACGGGATGGGATTGATAGAACTGGCCAGTATTAAATCAGTCTGGCGTGGTATGGATTATTATCAAAAAAAGAAAGTCTGCTCATGGGTTAAGACAGGAGACGGGACTTATGATGGAATCGTATCAGGAAGTGAGAGGAATAGATATTCTGTACATATTGATAAAATACATCCACGAAAGTCGGCTTGCAACTGTCCATTCGCAGATGGCAGGCGGGTGATTTGTAAACATATGATAGCATTGTATTTTACAGTAGAACCCGAAGCCGCAGAGAATTTCTTGAAAGAAGTAGAGAAATGGGAACGCGAGGAAGAAGAACGGGAACAGCGGCACTTTAAGGAACTTCGAGAATATGTGAATAGTTTGTCAAAGACTGAGCTACGAGAACAATTGTATGATGCTCTTATAGAATTAGAAAATATGGGAAGTAGGTACTGGTATTGATATATGATTCTGGTATTCGATGAATGGAGAGATGATTTCGCATGAGCTATGTTCTAAAACGAAAAGAGGCATTTTGTTTTCATTCACCACAAGGTTGGATATAGCAAAGGAGTATGCTAAGCATTACAAAAAAAGTAAAATATGTTTTGTAGATATTTCTTTGGCTAAACCCGCACAATCTGTAGTCGAAATAATCCCCGTATTTGATAGGGCTTTTTGGCTTAACAGGATGGCATTGGATGATATACTGTTAGAAGAGAAGAGACTTGTGAATCCAGCCACTAGGAGAAATCATACTGTTGTAGGGTTGACTAATTATTCGCAGAGAACTGCTTGCGGTTGGGCTAGTTCTCTTAATGAGGTTATGTTACAAGTTGATGGTTTAGAATTAAAGGATCTATCCGATATGTCAGGTGATATTTCGCCTGAAGAGACAGAACAGTTATTACGTGATTGTTACATAAGGGAAGTACCATATTATAACATAAGGGAACTTCGTTCGATAATTAAGGGCACATTTGATAAGGTTGATTTAAAACGAAAAGAACTGTTGAATTTAGTTAATGGGGATAGCTGGTATAAGGCTGCTTGATTATGGTCAAGTTATGAAGAGAGATTTTTAAATATACGGAGATGTTTTAGAGCAATGGAATGTTTGTATTGGTAGAATAAATATTATGATGTTGGGTCAAAAAATGTAACAATATCGTTGGTAGATTGATCAGAAGGAGATTTCTATGAAACACAGAACAGAGCCCGGAAAAAAGACGAATGATGATATTATACGGCAGATATTGCGTGAACATTCCAGTAGAAATAAGCCTCTTGGAATCACAGCTATTTCGAGATATGCCAGTGATAAGGGATATAGTATTGGCAGAAATGCAATTGAGGGCTTTATGAACAGGAAAAATATAATGTCATATGAAACAGAGGAGGAATGTGACGAACTGTTACAGAACTGCTCTTCGGATTCACTTGAGGTAATCTTTTGTAAGATGAGTTCAGAGGGGCGGCGTACCAGGGGGCTTTGGATGATGGAAGCACTGTCTGATAGTGAATGGATGTATATGATAGATTCTATTATCTATTCAAAGATCTTTACAAGGTTGGAAGCAGAAAACTTTGCTAAGAGAGTTACTTTACTTGCGGGGAAAAAAGTATCTGATCTTTCGAAATACCGCTACCGGATGGAAGATCAGCCATACTTTGTAGGGGATGAAGATATTGACGAAATAGTGGGACATATTGAATCACGGGTCTTAAGACAAGTGAGATTAATTAGAGAGGCGATAAATCTAAAAAAGAAAGTGAAATTCAATCTATGTGTCTACGATTACAGAGATCAAGATGTCCGACTAGTTCCTTATGGAAAACACGGAAAAGTGCTTCCAGAGACTCCAGACAAATATAGGGAAGATGTTCATAGAACTGTAAGTCCATTTGAAGTGATTTTTTCTAATGGCCGTTATTATATGTTGGGAGCAGATCTCGATACGGAAAGGAACCCGGATTTAAAGTATAAGCTTTACAGAATAGATCTGATGGATGACCTAACCATAAACAGCAAGGCTGCCATTACCAAGGAAGAGGCTGGGATACAAGATGAATTGATGAATCTGTATAAATACAGACTTGAAAATCCATATATGTTTAGCGGAAAAGTGCAGAAAGTAATAATAAGAATCGAGGTTAAACAGTTCACACAAGTTATAGATTGGTTTTCAGATGACTTTAGAGTAGTTGGATTTGATGCCGATGAAGATTCATATTATGATATTGAAGTAAAGGTAAATCTTAATAGCTTCACATTTTGGGTCTTGCAGTATAGTGGGTGCGTAGAGGTGCTTTCCAGAAGAGGTGATGATTCATATAGAAGGCATATCAAGGAAACATTGCAAAAAGCATTGGAAAAGTACAAGGAGGATTAGAAATGAATATAATGACATGGAACACGGCACTAACAGAGGGTAGTAATGCAAAGGGAGTTATTGAATATGTAAAAGAATATCTTGATAAAAAAGACTCAATAGCGGTGTTGCAACAAATACCATATAAAATACCAGATGAAATATGTGGATGGAGAAGTCCTATTGAAGATCCTGTTTATACAAGGCTTATTGGAACATTTTCAGAAGATAAATATAAAATTTTTCAGAATAAAAATTACAATAATGGTTGTATTCGTATGTCTACTATAATTGTTACTCAAATGGTGTGCGTTGAGGAGACGAACATACCCACCACAAACAGAGAGGCTACAATCCAAATAAAAGACTCATATTCTATATATGGATTACATGCAAGGGCTGGAGAAGATAACGAAGCATATTTAAATGAATTAAAAAAGTTTGAATCAGCAGATATAGTTTTAGGAGATTTTAATGCAGGGGATTATTCGCGCTGTGAAAATAGGAGTGTTTTTAGAGAAATACTCAAAGATTACGTCTGCATATGCAATATGCCGACAAAAGAGATAGGGGATAATGGAAGAATTGATCGAAGATCATGTATTGATCATGTTTTTATCAAAAATAATATTGTAGATCGATGCTCGTCGCTTGTAATCCATGAAGATATAAACATATCAGATCATTATCCAATTTCATTTTGCATTGAGTAAGATCAGAGCAGACAATGAACTACTTGAAAAGAGGATAATATGCGGAGTTTTGGGAGCCAATCGGCTCTCTTTTTTATGCGAAAAAATGAAATAGCGGAGTTGTTGCTATTTATAAACAGGTCAAAGGTGTATTTATATAGTGCAGTTGAAAAAAGATGGCTTGGCAGTGGGGCGGTAACAAATCAAGAATCATTAATTTGTGGTGAAATTATCGATTTGTGTGGATTTATAAACACATTAAAGAGATAGAATAACCATATCAAATAGATGAGGATAAGCGTTATGAAAATTTGGTTAGATGATATTCGACCGGCTCCGAAAGGATATGAATGGGCAAGATCAGTAAATGAAGCGATAGCATTGGTTAAAAACGCAGAAGAGAAAGGAGACGAAGTAGAAATTATGGATTTGGATCACGATCTTGGAGATTATTATTCAGATGGTGGTGACGCAATAAGGATTCTTAACTATCTTGCTGAGCGGAAGGCATTTTATCCAATCGAGATACATACTGCGAATCCGGTTGGCAGGGCAAATATGGAGCGAACGATAAACAGATACTGGCCTTAACGAACAAACTGTTATCAAGTAAAAAGAAAGGATTGTGAGGAAGTTTATGCAGGAAAAAGAAAACATGTAAAAGATACTATGCTAAAGGTTTCATACGAAGGAAAATTTGCTGAAGGAAAAAAGACATATTCGTTAGAAAAATTTAAGAAACGTCAGAAAGAGAGGAGAAAACAGCTAAGAAATATGAACCAGGCGCTAAAGGTTAAGGCAGAAATTACGAACTATCTGAAAGTACATAATATCTATTTTGTAGAGCATGTAACTGAGGACAACATACCACATATCACCATGGCTTTTAGAAATTGTGACAAGTGTCCGGGGCATATTGCTGAAGGCTGTATTTATTTCTATGAAGAATGTATGGAAGCGAGGGTGTATTACTCGGAATTGGGTACGCAGATTTGTAATGAATCCAAGAATCTATCTGATTTATACAGACTGATGAATTATCTTAACGCCCTGCTGTGGACATGCGTAAAGGATGGAGTGGATGGAATGTTATACCGTTCCGAGCATTTAGTCAGTCCACGATTTATTGTTACCGAGGATGGCATGCTGGATATAACAACAATAATGGCAATTCCATATTCACATTTTTCAATGGATGCTTTGCAGATAGAAGACTATATAACGGCAGCTTTACCCAACTTGCTTGACAGCTTAAGTGCACCAATCTTTTTGCTGCTTGCCGAAAAGATAACGGTGGAAGAAGCGATTAATATTGTTGACCTTGAGGTATTGGGAAAAGGAGGCAAGGCGTGAAATACAACAAGAACAAGAATATACAAATCACATTCAATATACGGGAGAAACTTTATTTTCGATTCAAAACATTGTGCCAGGCTGAAAGGAGGATGCCGGCGGCGGTGATAAAAGAACTGATTAATAATTATGTGGAAGAAAGGGAAAAAGAAAATGAGTAGAAGAATATTATCGATTAATGTAAATGATTTTGGTGGGAAGACAGCACATCTAATGAGCCACAGGTATTTTAATAACAGGGATCGCAGATATCATATAGATTGGCAATACTGGGCGACGCAGGTAGACAAAACATTAATATGGGAGAAGTGGAAGAAATATATAGAAGAGAAGAACCCTGATATTTTAATTTTGGAGGAGATGCTGGTCAGTCGCTACGAGAACATTGACTTCATCGGCGAGTTGCAGATGATGGGGTACAGTTACATTGAGGAAAGCCTTCCGGAAAGAGGAAATTATTCTCTGACAATGACATTTCACAAAGGGAAAACACCAAAATATATCAATTCTCCAGGTAATTATCGGTCAAACCGGAGCGTTGTATGCAAGGATGAAGATGTGATTATCTGCGGTAGTCATTTTCCCTGCGAATCCGATGAGGAATTCTTAGGGCATATGAAGTCGTTTGTCAATAAGAATATGAATGGAGATTTTCTTTTAATTGGCGACCTAAATGCCAATGATTCAGCTCGTGGTAATAAGAAAATGGTAAACAGTCTGATTGAGGAGGGAGCCATAGATTTATGGATTGCAGCAGGCAATGATGAAGACACTCCAACAGAAGCACAGTTTGGCGGACGCTTGGACTATGCAATAGCATCACCCTCATTGGCGGAGAAGGTGAAGAAAATTGAGATCGATTCCTTCCCAATTGACGCAAACCTCACAGACCATGCGGCGGTTATTGTGGATATAGTAAACTAGCGGTTTACTGACAGAATGGTAGTGTTAATTCATAATAAGGAGATGTATGAGTATGGATAGGAGCCGAATCATAGCTGTGGATTTTGATGGAACGCTTTGCTTTTCTGTATGGCCTGCTGTTGGAGAGCCGAACAACTCGCTCATTAGCTACCTAAAAGATCAGCAAAATGCGGGAAACAAGTTGATATTATGGACGTGTCGTTCGGGAACGGCATTAGATAAGGCTGTATCGTGGTGCAGAGAAGTTGCACATCTGGAATTTGATGCGATAAATGATAATGTACAGGAGGTGATTGACTATTATGGTCATAACTCCCGGAAGATTTCCTGCGATATTTATATAGATGACAAGGCCTTTGTCCCTGATGATGTCGGTGTAGTTTTGACAAAATAGATCTCAATATCGTGATTTGTGTGTATTTATAAACAGGTTGGAAAGTATAATCGTAGATGGAAACGATGAAACATGCAGACGTTTTTAGATCAAGAAGGAGTGAAAAATATGAGCTTTGTAGTATTTCTTGACGTTGACGGAGTGCTGAATACCAGAACGACTTGTGAGAGAACACCATCGGAATTATATAAAGGCATAGATGAACAGAGGGTATGGATTCTTGCAGGTGCCATGAAGAGATGTAAGGCAAGCGGGGTAGTTCTGACATCTACATGGAAGGATTTAAAACCGGATCATGAAGATTATGTTTACCTCAAAGAAGGACTTAAATCAAAAGGTATTGAAATCCTGGGAAAAACATTAGATCCGCATGTACATCAAAGGGGCATCGGAGTTTTGAACTATCTAGATGATAACCCTGAGATAGATGAATTTGTAATCATAGATGACCAGCAGTTTGATTTTAATAACAGTAGTAAGTTATGGGAAAACTATATAGACACCTGCGGTAAAGGAATAGAGAACTCTATTTGTGCTTCAAAAACGCCTACAGTACCGGCAATGTTGTTCCTCGATGCAATTGAAGAACTATCAAAATAAGAATAGTGCTTAAGACTTGAGGCATGGATTAGTTTGAATAATGGGGAGGTCATTTTGAAGGAGTTTAAGGAAATAGAAACAGATATAGGTTATGAGGATCCTCGAATGATAGTGTCAATTTCAGTTGATAGAGGAGATTATGAAGACTTTGAGCGGGCTTGTCATCGCAATCACGAAAAACCGACAGAAGTATTGCGGGAGTTTATGGAAGCATATGCTTATGCAGATTGGGAAGATAAATTAGAGGATAAACAGTTGGAGCGTTTTATTGCAAAAGGTATTGATGATAAGCTGGTAGCTCTGTATAACATGCTTTGCAAAATCGAAAAAGTATTGGATAAGCGACTAAATAACGAGATGAATCAGATTAATATATCGGATGCTTCTGATGTGGACGATGATCTTCCATTTAAGTAAAAAAATGCTTGAAGCATTCATACGTATGTTCTTAAAAAATAAGGGGAAATTGAAAAGGATCTGGGACGGTTTTGTTTTAGCTACTATTATTTTCGTGATAGTCAATCATTTTAAGGGAATTTACTTTCCCACAAGCGATTTAGACGAGGCGAAACCAGTCGATGCAAGCAATATAGAGGACAGCAGAGAATTAAATGATGACTCCGGGAATAAAGAAGAAGTAGATGAATTGCCCCAAATTATTTACCATGATGGATATGCTACTTGCTTGGTAAAACTTCCGATAAACGGATTATCAAAGGATCCTTTTTCTCTTGAATTTGATTTTCCGGATACCTGGACGGCCGAATACGATAAGATCGCTCCTGAGGAGGATTTTTATGAAATTATTAGAATTCGAAACACTCGGGGAGTTGAGATATATTACACATATTTTAATGCCTATCCGTTTTCGTATGGAGATAAAAAGAGCCCTTTTATTAAAGAGTGGAAATCAAAAGCATTGTCCGACACGGAATTGGAGATTACGCTGGAACCCTTGGATGGAGAATCGTTTGTTGTTACAGAACTTATACTAGGGGATGTTTGGCGAATTGGATTTGAGGAGCCGTGGAGCTCTGGTGGGGATATATGTTATGCGGTTTTACCAAAGGATAGTGGAACCGACATTGGTGATAGACCAATTGTGTGTAATTCTGATGTTGGGAGATTAGATTGCTCAATGTGTATGATTCCTGTTGATTTGGAGAAGCAACATAAGGGACTTGCGTTTTATTCCTGTTCGCCAGATGGAACCTATACAGACGATGAAAAAGAGGAAGTAATCAGTATTTTAAAAAGTTTAAAACGGAAAGAATAAGGAAGGGGAGATAAGTGAGATACTATAATTTTACGCTGTGCCTGATGCTGTTGGGGTAGCTCAGACGAATTAGAACTCAATTGAATGTTTTGTGCGTATTTATAAACAGGTCGGCAAGTATAATCGTAAATGGAAATGAGCTATGGGAAAGATAGTTGTAGTTAAAGAGGGGTACAAATTGCAGAAAAAAGATTTTATTGATGAATTCATTCCATCAAAAGATACAAAGGCTTATTTACACAGCATTCATCATGAATTCACGGACTTGGAAAAGGCTACGATTGTTGCAAATCACATTATGATTTCATATGAGAAAAAAGTACAATGGCTAAATAATTTTATGGAAAAATTATCTGATGCCACATTAAAAGATAGAATATCAAAGGCGTTAATTCAGATTAAAAAGGATAGGAAGTATTACAGGAAGTGTAATACGGCATTAGGGGCATTGTCTTATAATGAATCACTGTTTGACTTTGTATTTATTCCACACGATTTCAGGCATGGTGACATAGTAAGAAGTCTCTATGGGGGCTGGAATACAACGGAGTTCTGTGAAAAAGTGGGAATAATACTCAATTATTCTGATAAGGATTATGAGCTCTATAAAAAGCTTAAAGGGGATTATTCAGATGTTCAGATTTGCGTAGATATTAAATTTGACGGGGCAGCTTACCAGGGAGAGTTTGAACATGAGCATATTAATCCAATATATATTGAACGTATGACTTTGAATGAAAAAGATGAAAGAAAGTCGTATCTCAACTATCTCACGAATTTTTACAGCAGAAAGAAAACTATGATGATTGAAACCGATAATATGCCTGAATATACAGGTGGTTCAGATGATTTATTAGAGCAAAGATATCTCGATAAGTATATTCCGGTTCAAGATGATGCTTCTGGTCTTTGGTGTGTACAGATGGAATATGGGTTTGAAAGTGGAGATGCAAATTATATTGCAGCAGAGTTCTCCGGAACGGGTTTAATATATCATTTCATGCATAATGGCAAGATGGACCATGTCCATGGATTCGATGGCGTGTTAGCTATGGTTTTGCAGGATCCGGAACATGTAGATATCGTGACGGACTATGGCGAATATTCAGAACAGGAAATCCAAATGGTGCAAGGGATAAAGAGGGCAGTGGCATTTGTACAATCACATCACAGACCTATGACTACTGCGGAACTGCGTGAAAACAGAGCAGAGATAAAGAATAAAGGAGAAGATAATTATGAGCACAAATGAGGTATTTGCTATATTAAGTAAGTCAGGAGAAGTAAGGACGATAGAGAAAATTGTTTTGGAGTATGAAAGGTTTTATCATGAGTCGGAGTTATAAGCACACACCAGTGTTTAAAGTCGGTGGTAAAACGAAATATGCTAAGCGACAGGCAAATAAGAAAATCCGTCGTTCTGTGAAAAATAATATTGAAGATGCGTATTCCGGTAAATCTAATGATTATCGCCGAGAAAATGAATCATGGCATATTTGGGATTATAGATTCTGGGGAGAGCCAATATGGAGGGAGGAATCTCCAAGGAATATAAAGGGGGTACTATGGGAAAAGTTCTATAAAAGAAAGTGAGATGATGCATTATGGCAATTAAGTTTAAGAAAATCAGGTAATACTTCAAAAGTATGTTTTCTACACATTTATAAACAGGTCGAAAAGTATAATTATGGATGAAATGGAAAGAGTCTGGAAGGAGAGAAATAACATGGAAGAACTTAAATCCAGATCACGAAGAATATCGTGACGAACCATGGTGAATATTGGGAGCAGAGAAAAAATAATAAAAAAGGAGTGACGGAATGATGAAGGTTAAAGATACTGAAATGGCCAGCGGAGAAACGTGGCAATCAATATTGCAAAAGGAATTCCCTTTTATGCAACAGGACTCCAAAGATGCTCATAACATCTATAAAACCTGGGGTTTCGAGTGTTCCGGCGGCTGGTATCAGTTGCTCCGGGAATGCTGTGAGGCTATTGTTGCACGCTATGCGGAGGATGGTATCGGATTAGAGAAAATTGACTTTGTACCCGAACAGATAAAAGAAAAATTCGGAACTCTCCGTTTTTATTATAGCTATACGGATGCGCCATGTGAAATAGCAGCGTTTGATAATCTAGCTACTGGGGAAACCATACGGTTTGAGCCAAAATCAGAGGGAGAGGTAGATGATGCGAAAGCAAAGCGTCGAAAGGACATCCGGATGATTGTTCGCTCTGCTGAACGAAAAAGCAAATGTACCTGTGAGGTATGTGGCGCAGAGGGCGCACTGAGAAATGACTCGGGGATAGGTATATATTGGGTTCAAACATTGTGCGATACCTGTCATGCCAATCGCATCAAAAAGATTATGGACGCAAAAAGCAGATATTGATATGAACCAGGTTTGGTTAAAGCAATATGGTTTTAGATAGCAGGGATTAGATAAGAAAAAAATGATATATAGAGATTTTGAGACCTTTATTAAGATAAAAGACGATCTTTCCGTCGATGAACAGATTCATATTAAAAATGAAATAAAAAAGTATTGTGATATGTATGATATGCAAACAGATGAAGATGGGATAGGCTATTACTTAGAATCGAATCAATGTGGACGTGGTTTGGAACCCGGCTTTAAGTTTTATTACAAAGTCGGGAAGTATAGAGAATACTTCAGTTTGTTTGAATACAACAGTTATTTTGAACATGATATTAATTATCACGAGGGTGAAATGAATTTAAATATAACTAACCAAAATGTATATGTGATTTCGGACATACATAATGATGCGGGTGGATTTAAGGAACTGCTGAAAAAAATATCATTTTCTTCAGATAATCTTCTCATTATAAATGGAGACATTTTTGATCGTGGTGATGAACCGGCAGATTTATATTCTGAAATTTTAAAATATCCCAATATACAGGTCGTACAGGGAAATCACGATGTCTGGCTGGCACGGGAAATCCTGGAAAAGTATGATAATCAAAAAGTGGGTCAGTTTATCAGATATAATTCTCTTCCACTCCTGGAAGAGAGATTTGTTCCGACAGACCTGATTAATCTTGCAAAGTGGATCAAGGAGCAGCCTTATTATATCAATCTGAATTTGAATGGAACAAGATATCAGATCGCACACGCACAAACATATAAGACACCTGAACGCATGTGGGACAAAAGTAAGCTGTACATGGGTGACGAGCACTATGAATACTTCATCCGGGGAATGGAGGAGAATGATGATTATATTTCGGTTATCGGCCATACTGCAACGGAGAATAGAAAAATATGGGTGTCACCATCGGGAAGGACAATACGTACGGACTGTGGAAATGGATATAAGCCATATAATTACGAAGGAACCTTGGGGGCGATCAGGTTAAATGATATGCAAGAATTCTATGCGTGATATTCAGCAGTAGGATTGTTTAGAGAGAGTTATGGATCGGATGATTCCGAAGAAGATGAAAGCCTTCCATTTAAATAATAAAATGGTATAAGGTTTTCGGGATGAGTTGCTGAGAGGCTTTAAGCCTGGACGCTATAATATGTTATCCAATGAAGGAGATTACGCATGATGACGATGGAGTTGTTATGTAATATTATTGAAGAAAATAATATACCAAAAGATGTGCATTTTATGAGTGACAGCGGGTGGGAGTGTGAGCCGACAGAGATGGATGGTGTATTTTATCATCAGGAGAACAATACAATAGTATTTACACAGGGTGTATGCTCAGAGCGAGAGTATGAACAGGCGGAAGAATGGGAAATCCTATATGCACCTGATCTGATAAAACTTGATGGTCTTGAAGTATATCCGACCTATAGCCCTATGGCATATGGTTTGACAGAAACATTTAAGAGTGAAATAAAGGCAGCAGGAGATTTTGAGAATTATTATGGTATTCAGGAGACGGATGGTCTTTATGATGAGATAGATTTACGATGGAAACCATTGTTTTATAGTATCAATATCAAAGGAAATATGATTGGATATATAGGATTTAATGGTGATGAGAATGTTCTGGAACCGGAAATCTATATTTTTAAGCAATATCGAAATAAGGGCTATGGATCCCGTGTACTGAAAAAAATGATAGACATGACCTTTAAAGAGGGACTGATGAAAAAGTGGCGGGAAGAAAATGATGAGGGTAAATTGCCCAGATATATCTGGAAAGAAAAAAAGATATTTCCGTCAAAATTTGTATCAACGGTCAGGGTAGAAAATGAATACTCTCGTCGAATGATGACGGCGTGTGGATTTAACGAAAATAATGGTGTTGCGGTATTGCTTGGGGGATTTATCACTGGAGGTAAGGGAATTGCTGCCATAAACGTCAAAAAGTATTATTTATCGAAGGAGAATTATCTTCAACTATGATTTATTATAGCAGCTAACCGGATTTACTTCTTAGAGGATCATGTTGTTGTGGGTTCGAATCCCACCAGGACGGAAACGTTCTGTAGCTCAATTGGCAGAGCACACGGCTAATCCGGTGATATCGCCATATTTTGTGCCGGCAGCTATTGCCACTTACTTCAATGGGGATGATAGTGGCAAGATACGCCAGCTTTCTGTGAATGACTGACGGAGGGATAGAAATATGCATGAAATATATAAAGATTATCTGTTTGAAAAGCATATTTTGGTCAGTAATGGGAACTTAGAAGATAAAAATGCTTTCGAGGTATTGTTTGCACTGGCACATTTCTTTGGTGTAAAAATAATAAAGGGCGGGAAGCTTGCCAATTATGAGATGATTGGTGACCTCTCAAAAAGGTTTGGAGAAAATGTTCCGGAGCCATTTTATAAAGGGTTCCCTGGGAGCGTTCGTGAGCTGACTACAGAGGAATTACTCTTTGATCAGCTTTTACATTACTCTGTGACATATGGCCTGGGGGATTTTGAAGAGCCCGGGCATTCCGTATTTGAAAAAGATTTTGAACGAATTGCTTTTCGGGAAGCTACGGAGGTAAAGGAATTTGTGGTTCAAACGGAGGAGGAAGCCGAAGAAACGGTACAGACGATCGTTAATGATCTTCTGGCGGGATCACGTCCTCTCAGTGAAAGGCAATATGCACTGGCTCTTGCCTACATTCTTGATCATGATGAGGTAGTCCCGGATATCGTATCAAAAAACACGCTGGTACGGCTTCTGATAGATACGAAAAGACTTTCCCTGGCAGATAAAATGAATCTGTCGGATGTAATGAAAGTCGTAGATGAACTGAACTACCGTAATTACAACAATAGCAATCCTAAAAAGCTTAATCTCAAAAATCAAGACAGAAAATTCTTGACAGAGATTTTGGACAGGATGTTTCAGGGGGACAGGTGCGATATCCGTACCTGTTATGAGAAGAAGCAGTTATGGAACGGTTTTTTACATCACCTTCATTATCAGCCTGAAAATGAAGCGGCATCGATTTTTGTTCGTACTATGAGGGAAAAGGGAAATGAGTCCGTATACAGTGAGTTTGAAAAACTGATGCGTGAAAACAGACGGCAGGAGGCTGCAAAGCTGCTGCGTGAAAAGAAGGGAACCTCGGTACTGCTGAGAAATCTGGATTACATCATAAGCCGTATGGACAATGAAGAAACAGAGGCATTTCTTTCTGGTTTTCCCAAAGATTGCAGTGTTTTGATCCTGCTGCAGCTGTTGTTCCGGTATGAATCAGTATCACAAGGTAAGGGGCGTACTTTCAGGTTTTCCCGACATAATCTCCTGAAGGTACATACTGAAACACCACAGGAGCAGGACAGAAGGCAAAGCAGGCTTTCTGAAGAACAGATTAAGACACTTAAATCAGTGATACGGTCAACCCTGAGTGAGCGGTTGAAGAACAGGCTTGGTAAGGTATATGTTGATCCGGTAATGAAAAACTATGCACTTCCGCTCTCAGAAAGTACATCGCAGGGAGGATTTGGCGTCCTTTCGAAAGGGTCACGGATCCATATTGGCGAGGGCAAAAAGTTCCGGGCATTTACCTACTGGGAAAAAGTCAATGATATTGATCTTTCTGTGTTTGCCCTTACAGAAGATGGCAGGAGAAAAGAATTTTCGTGGAGGACAATGGCTGCGCAGCAGTCTGGTGCGATTATCTTTTCCGGAGATGAAACGAGTGGTTATCATGGTGGGTCGGAATACTTTGACATCAATCCGGAGTTTAAAGAGCGACATCCGGAGTACAGATATCTTGTGTTCTGCAATAATGTTTTCACGGGAATAGCTTTTAGCAAATGCTTTTGTAAAGCGGGATATATGTTAAGAGACGAGGAGGATAGTGGAGAAATATATGAGCCAAAGACGATAGAATCAGCATTCCTTGTGGATTGTGAGAGTACTTTTGCATATTTGTTCGGAATTGATCTGATAAAAAATGAGTTTATCTGGCTGAACCAGGCAAGAAACAGCAATGCGCAGGTGGCAGGAAGCACATCTCTTACATTTTTGCTGGATTATTTTCATACCACAGAAATCTTTAATGTGTATGATTTCTTCAAAATGATGGCAGAAGAGCTTGTGGAGGATCCTATGGAGGCAGAGATCGTTGTGTCAGGCCATGAGACAGCGTACGCCGATGGTGCTGAGATGATACGGGAGTATGACTTTGAAAAAATAAGGGCATTCATGGGGTAACCATAATGGTATTAGAGAAAGGAGACGATTTTATGGCTACATATGTTATTTCCGATATTCATGGTCAGTATGATATGTTTATGGAGCTGATCAATAAGATTGATCTTAAGGATACCGATACCTTATATGCTCTGGGAGATATACTTGATCGTGGACCGCATCCTGTTAAAGTACTGATGAAGCTTATGGAAATGTCAAATGCCATATGTATCACAGGAAACCATGAGATCATGGCATTAAATTGCCTGGAGTTTTTGATGAAAGAAATCACGGATATGTCTATAGAAGAGCTGGATGAAAAAATGCTGGATAATCTGGTGACATGGCAATATAACGGGAGTAAATCAACGATAGATGAGTTCAGACAGCTGGATTCAGAGACCAGACAGGATGTGATAGATTTCATAAAGGAATTCCCGGCATATGAAGGGGTATTGGTTAATGGTAAAGATTATTTTCTGGTTCATGCAGGATTGGGGAATTTTTCACCGGAAAAGGACATAGAGGAATATTCACTTGATGAGCTGACATGGATAAGAGCTGACTATAATGTACAGTATTTTGAAGGCAGTTATGTTGTAACGGGGCATACGCCAACGCAGACAATTAAAGATAATCCACATCCCGGGAGTATTTACCGGCGGAACAATCATATAGCAATTGACTGCGGGGCAAGTTATCCGGGAGGAAGGCTTGCAGCCATATGTTTGGACACAGGAGAAGAGTACTATTCTGTACCTAATGAAATGGAGGAGATTGATACATGATATATGCCATGAGTGACATTCACGGATGCATTGGGGATCTTCAAAAGCAGATGGAACAGGTTGATCTTTGTAGAGAAAATAGCATTGTCTTTCTTGGAGATTACATTGATTACGGTGACAGCTCATATCAGGTTCTTAAATATATCTGGGATTTGCAGAAGAAATATGGTGCAGAAAAAGTTGTGGCTCTTAAGGGGAACCACGAGCAGATGTTTCTGGAGTGGATTGATGATTACAAAAATCCAGATCCCGATGGGACGGAAGATTTTGTAACCTTTAATGATTGGCTGCGTTCGGATTTTGAATGTGGTGCCAATACGATAAGTACATTCATATCTGGGCAGCAGATGGATTTTTTAAATCAGATATCGAGAACCTGCTCCCTGGAAACGATCAGCAGAGAAGCAGTTCAAATGATACTTTCTGAGCATAAAGAAATGATCTGGTGGATTCAGGAGATGCGTTCATGCTTTGAAACAGAAAACCAGATATTTGTTCACGCCGGAGTAGATGAAGAAGCAGGAGAATACTGGATGTGGGGCACATCGGACAGTACTCTTCTTGGAAAATTTCCTGCGACAACAGGGAGGTTCTACAAAACAATAATAGCCGGACATGTCAGTACGGGGAACAGGGATCTTGCAGATGACCGGAATTATCATGATATTTATTACGATGGAGAAAGTCATTATTACATTGACGGATCAGTCTATCAGGGCGGGAAACTGTTGCTGCTGGCTTACGATGAAGAAAATGGAAAATACTATCAGGCGGAAGACGGGAAGCTGATTCCGGTGAGGCCATTTGCCAAATACCAATGACAGACAGGAGTATTTACGAAAATGCATTATGTTGTAGGAGATATTCATAATGAGCTGACAAAATTAAATAGTATTCTTAATCAAATTCATCTCACCAGGTTCGATGAATTGATAGTTCTGGGAGATATTTTTGACAGGGGAGGAACTGAGGCAGACCCGGTAGGCGTATATTTTGCTTTATCAGGAATTCAGGGAAAATGCAGCTGGATACGGGGCAATCACGATCAATGGCTTGCTGAATATATTCAGGAATATTATGGCAGGAGTGGTAAACGGCGAAAAAAGATGTACCCATATGCATATAATTCTTTTGAGCTGATAGCACAGAGACTTACGGAAGTGGATATGCTGAATTTAGCCGATCTGATTTTGACTTTACCATTGCAGAAGGAATTAGATCTCAATGGAAAGAAGTATCTGTTCGCACATGCTATGACATCACCGGTGGGAGTGCCGGAGAAAAGTGAGTATTATCTGATGGGTACCTATGATCTGGAAGCTTTTTTCTTAGAAGGCATAGATGGTGTTATTTCCATGTGTGGGCATACACCGACAGATAATGTCATATGGAGAGATGGTACATACCTGGATGAATATAAAAACTCTGTTTGGCGTAATGAGAAGGAAAATGTATATTTATTAGATTGTGGCTGCGGATTTAAAAGTGGAAGACTGGCCTGTATCTGTTTAGAAACTGGGCAAAGATATTATTCAGAGTAATCAGGTAATCCAGGAATAATTGTTGGAGAATGATCATGGGAAGAAATGAAAATATAGCGATATTTAAAGATACAGAAAAGCTATGCAGAACAAATAGAAGAATTAAGGAGTCTCTGGAAAACTCCATTAAGCTGCAAAAGCTTATTTTGGAAGGGGATAAGATCAAAACACCAGAGCTTACCCTATATGATACGGAAGCCAGGGTTCTTGTTTCAAGGAAAAGAACATATGAGGCTGCAGGTCATTACAAAAATCAGAAGGTGGCTGTACATAATTTTGCGTCAGCATCCAATCCGGGTGGCGGAGTAATAAGCGGAGCAGGTGCTCAGGAAGAATGTCTCTGCAGATGTTCAAGCTTATATTTTTGCCTTACTACAGACGCAATGTGGAAAGGATTTTATTATCCGCATAGAAATGCGCATAATCCAATACATAATGATGATATCATTTATACTCCTGCAGTGACCGTATTTAAAACGGATACGGCATTACCCAGACTTATGACGGAAAATGACTGGTTTGATGTCGATGTTATAACATGTGCAGCACCAAATCTTCGATTAAGACCCACAAATAGGTATAATCCGGCTGATGGAGATGCGGTAAGGGTGAGGGATAAAGATCTGTTGTTATTACATGAAAAAAAGTTAAGAAGAATGCTCGATGTTGCTGTCATGGAGGGAGCTGAAACTATAATACTTGGTGCTTTTGGATGTGGAGCCTTCTGTAATAATCCGGAGGTAGTTGCACTAGCCAATAAGAATGTGATAAAAGATTATTTACATGCGTTTAAGAACATAGAATATGCGGTTTATTGTAGTCCTGGGGATGATAGAAATTACCGGATTTTTGAAAGAGTTTTGAGACTGGTTTGACTTTAGGGGAGTGATACATGTGGGGAAGATAATAAACGTTCAGGCAGGCAATGATCTGGATATGTTTCAGATATTTAAAAGCTTCGTTCATCAGACAGAGAAGAATGAATTATGATAAAAGAAAAACTGGAGTTTTCAATCTGGTGGGATTGAAGAAAAGATTCGCAGCCTGATCCATCCCGTCATTCGTCTCACGTATTCATCTCACCGTTAATTCATTTATTGATATTAAATATTGGATAAGTTATAATAGAGATCATAACTTATGGAGAAATTGAGAAGAATGGAAAAAAGAGAAAGACTGGGAAGCAGACTGGGATTTATCATGCTTTCAGCAGGATGTGCGATCGGTTGTGGAAATGTGTGGAAATTTCCGTGGATGTGTGGACAGAATGGCGGCGGCAGCTTTGTGCTGATTTATATATTGTGCCTGCTGGTACTTGGTCTGCCAACGATGCTCATGGAGCTTACCGTAGGGCGTGCGGCGCAGACGAGTCCGCTATATATGTATGAAAAGCTGGCGCGTTCTGGAAAGAAGAAAAAATGGAAGGCCTGCGGGATACTCTGTCTGATTGGAAATATCGCACTGATCGCCTTTTATTCTGTAGTGACGGGATGGATCATTTACTATTTTGTAAAGTTTCTGACAGGACAGAACAGGGAATTTGGCTTTGAAGCAATGATTGCAGATCCTGCAGTTAATGTAGTATATCTGCTTGTGACAGTGGTGATCGCCTATGTGATCCTGAGCTTTCATCTGCAGGGCGGACTTGAGAGGATCACCAAGTATATGATGCTGGCGCTGATCGTGCTGATGCTGGTACTGGCAGTGCATAGTCTGATGCTGAAAGGAGCGGCAGAGGGACTTTCCTTTTATCTGGTTCCTGATTTTTCAAGGATTACAGGAGCTACGGTGGTAAGTGCCATGAATCAGGCGTTCTTTACACTGTCAGCCGGTATGGGAGGCATGGCGATCTTTGGAAGCTATCTGGAGAAAGACAGATCACTGATGGGAGAATCGATCAATATTATTGCACTGGATACGCTTGTGGCAGTCATTGCTGGTGTGATCATGTTTCCTGCATGTTATACCTATGGACTTGAAGTCAATGCTGGACCAAGTCTTCTGTTTGATACGATGGCAAGTGTGTTTAACAACATGAGCGGTGGCAGATGGTGGGGAACGCTGTTCTTCCTGTTTATGGTATTTGCTGCCATGTCAACGGTGCTTGGGGTATGTGAAAATATCCTGGCTATGATCCGGGAGCTGACCGGCTGGTCCAGACCAAAAGGATGCCTTGTGTGTGGTATAGGTACTTTTCTGATCGCGTTGACAACAGCGCTTGGTTACAGTGTATTCCGGTTCCAGCCCTTTGCTGAAGGAACAGCCTGGCTGGATTTCTGGGATTTTATCGTATCGACCAATGTGATGCCGATCGGAGCACTCATTCTGGCATTGTTCTGCAGCAATAAGCTTGGCTGGGGCTGGGAAAATTTCTTAAGCGAGGCCAATGCAGGAGAGGGAATGAAGGTAAAGGGCTGGATGAAGCCTGTTTTCCGATACTTTGTTCCTGTCGTGATCCTGTTTATCTATATTTATGGAATGATCAACTTCCAGTGGAAATAGCGGGAGCGGCTATTCTACACAGGCAAAGATATATTTCAGATATTTCCTGCCGGCATGCGGATCCAGAACATTAACGATGCTGAGGCTGTAAATATCGGTGCAAAGGTGTTTCCGTTGCTGTTTTGTGAGGGTGGCGATGTCTGCATAGGTTTTGCAGATGTCGCCATCGTTTTCTGTACAGACGGAAACAATGGCATTCCTGGAGGGCAGAGGAAACAGATCATGGTCTGCTTCAGCCTGTGGGGAGTCCTTACCAATCCGGGCAATGCTGAATATATTGTTGTAGACATAACAGCTGTTCAGAAAATCAGAGGAGCCAATAGAGGCGCCCATGGGAAAGGGCTGGATAGCAGATGCTGTACAGGACTCCAGGTGACGCCGGATATCGGAGGCAATTTCTCCTGAGGAGGTAGCCGGTGTGGACAGTACCGGAGTCAGTTTCAGGAAGATATCCTCAGGAAAGGTGTAAAGGATGGGATGACCGATATCGTTGACCCGCATCTGGTTCAGGATCTTTCTGGTATTGGAGATCAGGCTGAGCTTCTGATCGATCTGCAGCTTCAGCTGAAGAAGGGAATCGTACTGCTGGTCAACAAATTCGTCAAAGCGGATTTCCTCGCCGCTTAGCAGATAGGTACGGATATCGGAAGCAGAGCAGTCAAGGCTGCGGAAGGTTTTGATGAAGTAATAGGAGCTTAACTGGGAATAGCTGTAATAGTGATATCCATTTTCCTTGTTTTTATAAGGAACAAGAATTCCCTGCTTTTCATAATAGCGCAGGGTATCTCTGGTAGTCTGGCACATGCGTGCAAATTCTCCGGCAGTGATGCAGTATTCGCTGTGGGAGCTTGTGGAAGATATATCTGATGTCATAATAAAGAAATCTCACTTTCTGTAAAATTCTGTACTGAAAGACAGCGGCTTGACATGGGGGTTACACCCAGGTTTATTCTAGCACAGAAAGATAAGAAGTGACAGAATTCCAGGGAGGTTTCTTATGAATATTTTAAAAAAGATATACTGCAGGATTTTTCAGAAATGTTTTCATGTGGCAATTCCGCTGCTGCCATACAGGGAGCCGGAGCTGATAAGGGGATTTACTGGTGTATCAGGGGTGCTGGCAGAAAAGAAAATCAGCCGTGTCATGTTGGTAACAGATCCGGGGGTATATGGCCTTGGACTGACAGAGCCGCTGGAAGATCTTCTGAAGGCAGCAGGTATTTTTGTAAGTGTGTATAAGGATACGGTAGCCAATCCGACTTCTGCCAATGTAGAGGAAGCCCGCAGACAGTATCTGCAGGATCAGTGTCAGGGACTTATTGCCTTTGGCGGAGGGTCTTCCATGGACTGTGCCAAGGGAATTGGGGCAAGGCTTGCAAGACCAGGAAAGTCACTGGCAAGGATGGAAGGGATCCTGAAGGTGATGCGAAGGCTTCCTCTTCTGATCGCCATTCCCACAACTGCAGGTACAGGCAGTGAAACAACACTGGCAGCAGTGATCACGGACGCAGACACCCACCACAAATATGCGATCAATGACTTTTTCCTGATCCCTGATTATGCGGTGCTGGAGCCGGAGATTACAGCGGGACTGCCTCCGCAGCTTACAGCAACGACCGGAATGGATGCACTGACGCATGCGGTGGAAGCCTATATTGGACGTTCAACCACCAGACAGACAAGGGATGCTGCCGTACTTGCCATCTGCCTTATTTTTGAGAATCTGGAAAGGGCTTACGGGGACGGAAAGGATCTGGATGCCAGAGCCTGTATGCTGAAGGCTTCCTATCTTGCGGGAACGGCCTTTACCAAGAGCTATGTTGGCTATGTACATGCTGTAGCGCACAGCCTTGGCGGGCGCTATGGAATTGCCCATGGACTGGCAAATGCGGTGCTGCTGCCCATCGTCCTTCGGGAGTATGGAGCAAGTGTATATGGAAAGCTGGCAAGACTGGCAAGGCTTACAGGCATCTCATCTGCAGCATCTGACAAAGAGGCTGCGGAAAGCTTTATTGAGCACATCCAGAAGATGAATGATGACATGAAGATCCCGGGAACACTGCAGGGAATCAGAAAGGAAGACATTCCCACGCTGGCGGCGTATGCGAACCATGAGGCCAATCCCCTTTATCCGGTGCCGGTGCTGTGGAATGCCAGTGAGCTTGAACGGATTTATCATCTTGTACAGGAGGAACAGAAGCGTGACAGAACAGGAAATCAGACAGATTCTGGAAAAGCAGCATAGGCTTTTTCAGGAAGGAGCAACATTGCCGGTTTCTTTCCGGCTTTCCCAGCTTCAGAAGCTGAAGGATGGAATCCGGCGTTATGAGGAAAAGCTGGATCAGGCGCTTGAGGCAGATCTTGGCAAGAGCCGTATGGAAAGCTATATGTGTGAGATAGGCCTGACGCTGTCTGAGCTGACATGGATGCAGAAGCATCTGCGGAGCCTCGTGAGGGAAAAAAGAGTGGCAACACCTCTTGCGCAGTTTGCAGCAAGGAGCTTCCGGTCACCTTCGCCTTATGGTACGGTGCTGATCATGAGCCCTTGGAACTATCCTGTGCTGCTTACACTGGGACCGCTGATCGACGCCATTGCGGCAGGGAATACAGTGGTCATAAAGCCAAGTGCTTATGCGGAGCATACCAGTGCAGTGCTTAAAGAAATGCTGAAGGAGTGCTTTCCATCGGAGTATGTAGCGGTGGTGGCAGGAGGAAGGGCAGAAAATAAGGCACTGCTGGAGCAGCGGTTTGATAAGATCTTTTTCACGGGAGGTAAGATAGTAGGACGTGAGGTGCTCCGTCATGCAGCAGAATATCTGACACCGGTGACATTGGAGCTTGGAGGGAAAAGCCCTTGTATCGTTGACAAAAGTGCAAAAATTCCGCTTGCGGCGAAGCGGATCGTGTTTGGTAAATATCTGAACTGTGGGCAGACCTGTGTGGCACCTGACTATATTTTGTGCGACCGTACGGTTTCTGATGAACTGATTTTAGCGCTGCAAAAGGAGATCACAGCACAGTTTGGGGAGGATCCCCTGAAAAATCCAGATTACGGAAAGATCATTAACCGGAAGCATTATGACCGGATCATGGGACTGATCGATCCTGATAAGGTGGTATGTGGAGGCTGTGGTGACGGACAGAGTCTCCGGATAGCGCCAACGATCATGAAAAATGTGACTTTCAGTGATACAGTGATGGGGGAAGAGATATTCGGACCGGTTCTGCCTGTCTTGACCTATGATACGCTGGAGGAAGCAATCAACATTGTGGAAGAACATCCACATCCATTAGCGCTGTATCTGTTCAGTGAGGATAAAGGGGCTCAGAAAAAGGTTCTGGAGCTGTGCCATTTTGGCGGTGGCTGTATTAATGACACGATCATACATCTGGCTACCAGTGCTATGCCCTTTGGAGGAGTTGGTGAAAGCGGTATGGGCGGCTATCATGGAAAGACCGGGTTTGAGACCTTCAGCCATTTTCGCAGTATCGTGGACAAAAAGACATGGATGGATCTGCCAATCCGGTATCAGAGGTACAGCAGGATGAAGGAAAGGCTGCTGCGGGTGTTTCTCAGATAAAGATCACATCCATTGAATATGACTATGACCAGTCAGATACCCTGCGGGAGAGCAGGGTACTGCTGGCGATAGAATAAACATATCAGGTAATTATTCAGAATAAAAACGGGATCCGGATCAGGAAAGCGAAAAGCCATGCCAGAACACACTGGGTGATCACGACGGTAATGGCCCATTTCCTGCCAAGCTCCCGGCGGATAGAGGCGATCGCAGCCACGCAGGGTGTATAAAGCAGGCAGAAAACAAGGAGGCTCGCTGCCGATAAGGGGGTCAGCACTGCCTGCAGCGCTTCGGTAGAGCCAAAGAGTACGGACAGGGTGGCCACTACGCTTTCCTTTGCCATGAAGCCGGTGATCAGGGCGGTGGAGATCCGGAAATCTCCAAATCCAAGGGGCCTGAAGATGGGTGCGATCAGGCCGGCAACGGATGCCAGCATGCTGTCAGCGGAATCGGTGACAAGGTTCAGCTTCAGATCAAAGGACTGCAGGAACCAGATCACGATCGTGGCAACAAAGATCACGGTAAATGCTCTCTGGAGGAAATCCTTGGCCTTTTCCCAGAGAAGCTGTCCTACGTTTTTCATACCGGGCAGCCGGTAGTTGGGAAGCTCCATGACAAAGGGTACGGCCTCTCCTTTGAACAGAGTGCCCTTCAGAAGGAGAGCTGTCAGGATGCCGACCAGAATGCCGCCAAAATAAAGGGCGATCATAACAAGCGTACTGTACTTTGGAAAGAAAGCTACCGCAAAGAAGCTGTAGATCGGCAGCTTTGCGGAGCAGCTCATAAAGGGTGTCAAAAGGATCGTCATCTTACGGTCACGCTCGGAAGGAAGCGTACGGCTTGCCATGACACCGGGGACGGTACAGCCAAACCCTACCAGCATTGGTACGATACTCCGGCCGGAAAGCCCGATCTTCCGCAGGAGCTTATCCATAACAAAGGCAACTCTTGCCATATAACCGCTGTCTTCCAGAAGAGAAAGGAAGAAAAACAGGGTGACGATGACAGGCAGGAAGCTTAAAACACTTCCGATACCGTTAAATATGCCGTCAATGATCAGTGAATGGAGTGCTTCATTTACATTTGCGGCGGTCATGGCATGGTCTGTCAGTACTGTCAGTGCATTGATGCTAAGATCCAGAAGATCCGACAGAGCAGCGCCGATCACACCGAAGGTCAGGAAAAAGACCAGTGCCATGATGGCAATAAAGCATGGGATCGCAGTATAACGGCCGGTAAGGATGCGGTCGATCCGCCCGCTTCGCAGATGCTCCTTGCTCTCCTTTGGCTTGACAACGGCACTGTTGCAGATCTTTTCAATAAAGGTAAAGCGCATATCGGCAATGGCTGCGGCACGGTCAAGACCACGTTCTGCTTCCATCTGGATAATGATATGCTCCAGTGTTTCCTTTTCATTTTCATCAAGCTCAAGCTGCTTCAGGATCAGATGATCCCCCTCTGCCAGCTTGGCGGCTGCAAAACGGACGGGTATGCCTGCATTCTTCGCATGATCCTCGATCAGGTGCATGATTCCATGAAGGCAGCGGTGAACAGCACCGCCATGATCATCAGCATCACAGAAGTCCTGTCTGCCGGGACATTCCTGATATTTGGCTACATGCATGGCGTGGGAGATCAGCTCCCCGATTCCTTCATTTTTGGCAGCAGAAATGGGGACAACAGGAATCCCAAGCTGGGCTTCCATTTCGTTGACCAGAATGGAGCCGCCGTTTTCCCTGACCTCATCCATCATGTTGAGGGCAAGTACCATCGGGATATCCAGCTCCATCAGCTGCATGGTAAGATACAGATTCCGTTCGATATTCGTTGCGTCAACGATGTTGATGATACCCTTTGGGTGCTCGTTCAGGACAAAATTCCTGGTAACGATCTCCTCACTGGAATAGGGGGACATGGAGTAAATGCCGGGAAGGTCAGTCACAAGAGTGTTCTTTTCTCCGCGGATCGCTCCATCCTTTCTGTCTACGGTTACACCGGGGAAATTACCAACATGCTGGTTGGAGCCGGTAAGCTGATTGAAAAGTGTTGTTTTGCCACAGTTCTGGTTGCCAGCCAGTGCAAAGGTAAGCAGGGTATCCTCCGGCAGAGGATTTTCATCATTTTTATCATGGAACCGTCCACCTTCACCAAGACCGGGGTGCGGCATGACTTTTTTGTCAAAGGAAGGATCCGGCGTCCCGGACAGGGAAATGGCATCCCGGATAGAATCTATTTCTATTTTTTCTGCGTCGGAAAGCCGCAGGGTAAGCTCATAGCTGTGGATCCGTACTTCTACAGGATCACCCATAGGTGCATATTTCACCATGGTTATATCCGCTTTCGGGATAATTCCCATGTCAAGGAAATGCTGGCGCAGGGCACCTTCCCCGCCAACAGAAAGAATCGTGGCACTTTTGCCGATCGGCAGTTCTTTTAAAGTCATCTTCTGTACCTCCATGCCTTTTGTTCTGACGTAAGTATAGAACCATGGCGGTTCACAGGTCAATGATTATTGAGAATATTTATCAAATAGTATAGAATGGAATGGTATATAATGAACAGGTACAGGAGGTAAGGATATGGCATGTACAACAGTATTAGTGGGCAAAAAGGCATCCTATGACGGATCCACCATGATTGCCCGTAATGACGATTCAGGCTCCGGGCATTTTACCCCGAAGAAGTTCACGGTGGTGAAGCCAGAGGAGCAGAAGAGAACCTATGAGTCAGTGATCTCTCATGTAAAGATAGAGCTTCCGGACAATCCCATGCGTTACACGGCAATGCCAAATGCCCTGGAGGGAGAGGGGATCTGGGCTGCCAGCGGTGTGAATGAGGCCGGTGTTGGCATGACAGCGACAGAAACGATCACAGCGAACGCAAGAGTTCTCGGAGCCGACCCGTTAGTTGTTTATGAGCCGGCAGCTGACGGCAGGGAAGAGAAAGCCGGCGGCATCGGGGAAGAGGATATCGTTTATCTGACCCTTCCCTATATTCATTCTGCAAGAGAAGGCGTACAGAGGCTTGGCAGCCTGCTGGAGCAGTATGGTACCTATGAAATGAACGGTATCGCTTTTCAGGATAAGGATGAGATCTGGTGGTTTGAAACCATTGGCGGACATCACTGGATGGCAAGAAGAGTGCCGGATGATGTCTATGTGGTGATGCCAAACCAGCTCGGACTTGACAGTCTGGATCTACAGGATGCACTTTCGACGGGAAAGGAATACCTTTGCTCCTCCGATATGAAGGAGTTTATCGAAAAGCATCATCTGGATCTTTCAAAGGATGGCATCCTGAACCCGAGAGACGCCTTTGGCACCCACGATGATTCAGACCATGTATATAATACACCCCGCGCATGGTTTATGCTAAAGTACATGAATCCACACAGCTTTAAGTGGGAGGGACCGGATGCGCAGTATACCCCGCTGTCAGATGATCTGCCCTGGTGCATGGTGCCGGAGAAAAAGGTGACACCGGAGGATGTAAAGTACCTGTTATCCTCCCATTATCAGGGAACGGAATATGATCCCTATGCAGCTTACGGAGAAAAGTCCATGCGCGGCGCTTTCCGGTCGATCGGCATTAACCGGAATGATTTCATGGCACTGATCCAGATGAGACCTGATGAGGAAAAGGATACGCAGGCTATTGAATGGGTGGCATATGCATCCAATGCCTTTAATGTAATGGTTCCCTTTTATACAGAGGTGATAAAGACGCCAGATTATCTTTCCGGAACAGCGAAGGAAGTGTCAACAGACAATTTCTACTGGGTAAGCCGCATGATCGCAGCCATGGCAGATGCGTCCTATCATAAATCTGTTTTCCATGTGGAGCGGTATCAGGAGAATGTGGCAGCAAAAAGCCATGAGCTTCTGAATCATTATGATGCGTTGCTGAAGGAAGAAAAAGATGCCGGCAGGCGTCTTGCTCTCAGGGAAGAGGCCAATGAGACTGTGGCAGCCATGGTGAAGAAAGCGGCAGCAGACACGCTGGATAAGGTACTGTATGAACTGAGTAATGACATGAAGAATGCTTATTCCAGATCGGATGCTTAATGAAATCAAATCAGAACAGAAGTGAGGAAGGGACTGCCCTTTCCCTGCGGTAAAGCGGGGAGGGCGGTTCTTTTTTCTGTCACAGAAAAACAGGGAAACGGTTTCGTGAAAGTTTCACAAATATTGAGGGAAACAAAAGGAAACTGCAAAAACAATGTGAAAAACATACAAAATTTGAATGCAGTATTTGGCAAAAACAGATAAAAACAAAGGAAAACGGTTACCCAAAAACAAATTGACCGTCTGAAAAGATCAACGTTATAATCAGAATAACCAAAAGGAAAGTGCACTTCTGACAGGAAATAAGGAAAGAAAAGAGAGAGGATATTATGGGTAAGTATTTGAAGAGAATAGGGACGTTTTTTACCATGCTGCTCATGCTCACTGCTTTATGGTCCATGACAGCTATGGCGGCAACAGATACAGACAGAAATGCATTTTACGTACAGGTTCCGGCAGACTGGGAAAGCCCGTGCGTATGGGCATGGGACAGTGACGGAAACAACGCTTTTGAAGCGTGGCCGGGAGAAGAAATGGAAGCAGATCCGGAAAATGAAGGATGGTATTATATCTGGCTTGGAGAAGATTTTACAACCGGCTAACCTAAACAATGCGTACAAGAAAGTGAAATCAAACAAAGGAGCAAGCGGTGTGGATGGGATGAGCGTAGATGAATTTCTGTCGTTCCTCAGAGACAACCAAGTGCAGCTAATCCAGCAGTTAAAGGATGGGAAATACAGACCCAACCCAGTCCGCAGGGTAGAGATACCCAAAGAAACAAAAGGCGAATTCCGAAAACTGGGAGTGCCGACAGTGGTTGACAGGGTAATCCAGCAGGCAATTACACAGGTGCTTTCCCCGATATATGAGGAACAGTTTTCAGAAAACAGTTTTGGCTTTCGCCCAAAGAGAGGTGCGCATGGCGCACTGAAACAATGCCAGAAGAACGTCAATGATGGATATGTGTATGCCGTGGACATGGACATGGAAAAGTTCTTTGATACGGTGTGCCAGAGTAAACTGATAGAAGTGTTATCAAGAACTATCAAAGACGGGCGGTTAATATCACTAATACACAAATATCTCAATGCAGGGATTATCAGCAGAGGGGTGTTTGAAAAGACGGAAATAGGGATGCCACAAGGCGAACCGTTAAGTCCGTTGCTTAGTAATGTCATGCTAAATGAACTGGACAGGGAACTAACACGCAGGGGGCATAGGTTTGTGCGGTATGCGGATGACTGTATGATTTTCTGTAAAAGTAGAAAGAGTGCAGAAAGAACCCTAAGAAATATCATTCCGTTTATTGAGGGGAAACTTTTTCTGAAAGTGAACCGAAAGAAAACAAGCGTGGCACATATCAGTAAAGTAAAATACCTTGGATACGCATTATATCGTTATAAGGGGAAATGCAGATTTCGGGTATATCCAAGGTCAGTGGCAAAGATGAAAGACAAAATCAGAGAACTGACAAAAAGAAGCAATGGGTGGGGAAATGAGTACAGAGTCATGAAACTGACACAGTTTGTCAGAGGATGGGTAAATTATTTCTCGCTTGCAGATATGAAAGGACTGATTGAAAAGACGGATGAGTGGCTGCGTCACAAGATAAGGGCAGTTTACTGGAAGCAATGGAAGAAAGTCAAAACAAAATATCGCATGATAAAGAAATACGGATTACCGAAATGGAAAGTACACGAAATGGCGAACTGTCGAAAAGGAATATGGCGTTCTGCAATTATGTTAAACAGTGTGCTAACCAAACAGGAAATAGCCAGCCTGGGGTATATCTCCATGACTGACTATTATTTGAAAGTAAGTGAAAACTAAGGAACCGCCGTATACGGAACCGTATGTCAGACTGTCTAACAATTATGATATATGCTATAATAAAAGTACGATATCTGGTATTTGAGGTGCTTCTTTATGGCGTATATTGTTGGTATGGATAGAAATCAGGAAAGAATGATAACCACATCTTTAGATGACTTAATTGATAAAGATAATTCTGTTCGTGTTATTGATGCATATGTTGAATCTCTTGATATGCAAGAACTGGGATTTTCAGAGTATAGCGGTTTAAATAGAGGGCAGCCTCCTTATCGTCGTTCTGATTTGCTAAAACTCCATATATATGGATATCTTAATAAGATTAGGTCAAGCAGAGCTCTGGAAATTGAGGTTAAGAGAAATATAGAACTTATGTGGCTTGTTAATTGCATTGCACCAGATCACGGAACTATCGCAGGATTTGTTCAAAAGAACAAAGCTGCTTTTCATAATACATTAAGAAATTTGACTCTTATTTTAAAAGGTTGGGGATTAATTGATGGAAAACTGATTGCTATAGACGGAACAAAGATAAGAGCACAAAACAGCAGGCATAACTGTATTACTCAAAGTGGTTTGAGTAAAAAGATAGAGTATGCTGAAGCTCAGATAAATGCATATCTTATGGCAATTGAAAAAGATGATACATCAAATGATGACTTAAAGGAAAAGCTTCAGACATATCAAAACTTAAAAGAACAATACCTTAATCAGAAACAAGGATTAAAAGATGAAGGTTTAGAACAGAAAAGTTTAACTGATACTGATTCACGGCGGATGAAAAATAATGGTTCGCTAGATATCTGTTACAATGTACAGTCTGTTGTAGATTCTCAAAATCATTTCGTTATTGATATTTCAACTACAAATGATATAAATGACCAAAATCAGCTTTATGTAATGGCAAAAGATGCAACAGAGCTGTTGGATGTAGAAAATCCTACAGTAATAGCTGATACCGGTTATTACAATGGAACGGAAATAAAAAATTGTATCGATGATGGAATGAATGTATTTATCAAAAAAGCAAAAGCAAACAATAGCACCAAGGATAATGAATTTCGAAAAGAAAAATTTTTATATGACAAAGAACGTGATATCTATGTCTGCCCTGCTGGTAACGAACTATCTTTTTTTGAAAACACTTCTAAGAACGGAATGAAGTACAGAAAATACAAATGTTCAAACTGTAATTCTTGTAAGTACAAAAAAGTATGTACATCTTCCGGGACTGGTCGCACTATACAGCGATGGGAGCATGAAGATATTTTGGAATCAGTTTACCAAGATACTTGGAATAATAATGATATATACAAGCAACGTAGATGTATTGTAGAGCATCCTTTTGGTACAGTAAAACGAACTTTGGGATACACTTTATTCCTCCCCGGGATTATATAAATCTGACCCGGGATTCTTCGAAGAGGCTTCGTTCTTCGAAGAGGTCGTTTTGGGGAAATCCGAAGGCGATGATGGAGTGGGGGATGATCGTGTCGGGAAGATCAAAAAGGCGGGATTGTGCTTTTACCCGTTCCATCTGGGGCCAGGTGCCAAGCCATACGCTGCCAAGGCCTAAACTGTGGGCTGCAAGCGTCATGTTCTGGGCTGCTATGGAAGCGTCGATGATCCAATAGTCGGGAGCCTGGGGCAGTGCTCTTTCCAGGTCTCCGCATACCAGAATGCCCATGGCGGCTTTTTTTAATGGTGCGGCATATATACCGTTTGCCTCGGCCATGCGGTTTAGCATTTCTTTTGATGTAACAACGATAAAATACCATTGGCGTGAATTGACGCAGGAGGGGCCGCTCATGCCGGCGGTCAGGATCTCCGAGATGTATTCCCAGGGGATTTCACGGTCAGTAAATTCCCGCGTGCTTTTTCTGGTTTTTATTGTTTTGATTGTATCCATATCTAAACATCCTTTCTGAAATGTGACATTACAACAGCGGCGCCGGAAACGGAATAGGGCACGGATGGAATAGGGAGCGCTATGATCTCGCAGCCGGGGAAAGCATGGGCGTAAAGCAATAAGTGCTGCAAACCGGTAAGAAAGGGTTCTTTGCCGGAAATTATGATCTGCAGCTTAGTTGTGGATAACCGGCTGACCATATTGCAAAGAGCGGTAATATCGTTTCCTAGGACCGCGCCCAAAAGATAGCAGGCAAGCTGTTCTTTTTTGTAATCATACAGCTTATAGAGCATCCTGGCAAGAAAACATGCTCTTCCAAAGCCGTATTTTTGATAGCTGTCATGACCCTGGCGGATATAGGATAGATAATGTGCGGGATCCTGGGGATAACCGTGATTCAATATAGGAGCCAAAATGGTGTGTTGTGTCAGAGCGGTAAGCAGTTCTCCGGTCATGGATGTAGCAGAATAGGTTATTTCATGGGGAGAGCCGGCCAGGACAAATTTTGTGTGGGTTCCGGGCAGTATAATAAGCCTCGTATGCTGTTTTGAGGAAGGAAGGGCGGATAAAATACCCAGGGCTTCTACCTCTTCGCCTCGCATAATGTCCGAATCCAAGGGCGTTTGGGAATCCGGGGGCTGTGTCTTGATCCCCGGGATAATGTGAATAGGAAGGGGAGCGATTTCAGGCAGGCTGATACTTTCCGTATGTTTGGACAAAAGCCGGGCATTGGCAGGCCCTTGACAGTATGGGGTCTCCTTAAGGCCCAATTCGGAACCGATCATGCCGTAGGAGACGATATAAAGAATATCGGCAAAAGTAAGGCCTGCGGATTGAAGCGCTTTTTCCAACAGGCTTTTCAGCGTCTGTTTTAATTTTTCGTTATTGCCCGTCACTGTCGTGCTGCCTGCGCCTGTGGGAGCTTTTTCACAGGCGGTCAGGGTCGAAGATTCGTCGATAATATAGACGCGGGAATTGCTTGTACCTACGTCCAGAAAAATCCTGTATTTTTTCATGGTTATGCTCCTGTCTGCTCTTGGAAGATCCGGATCATGGCGGCGTATGCGGATGCCTTTTTGTAAAGGACGCCATAATCGGAAGAATCCAGGGTCTCATGGTTTAAAAGGGCGGATCCTATCCCCGCCCCTATACAGCCGGCTTTTAGAAATGCGGTTAGATTTCCTTCATGGATACCGCCTACGGCGATTACGGGGATATGGGGAAAAGGAGCCGTGAGCTCTTTGATATATTGGGGGGGACAGGGCTGAAGCGGGAAATATCTTGACAATATCCGCTCCGGCATTATGAGCGGCAAGTATTTCAGAAGGCGTAAAGACCCCGGGAATAGAGATCAGTCCCAGCTTTTTCGTATGTTTTATAATATCGGTCTCAGTATTTGGGGAAAAAATGTACTCTGCCCCGGCATCCCGGGCAGCATCGGCCTGTTCCACAGTAAGAACGGTGCCTGCTCCGATATGGTAGGAATCTCCCCAAAAATCCCGCAGTTTTTGAATGGTACAGGCGGTTTCAGTAAGGGCGAGGGAAGAGGACAAGCGAAATGCCACCTCCAGAAAACGTATGCCGCCCCGGTATAAGGCCTCTGATACGGGAATGACTTTTTCTGCCGGTACGTTACGGAGTATGCAGATGATTTTGGATCGGTTAAAATCAGAAAAAAAGGTTTGTCTGTCCATAATAGTTTCCTCCTTGGTGGGTAAAAAGTTACATCTTAAAGTTGGCGCAAACGCCATATTTCCTCGCCTAATTGTGCAAAATGGTGCGCCAGATCCCGGGATAAGGGATAGAGTCTGTCGTAAGCGGCTGCATTTTCTTCTATGGGCGTACTAATGCAGTCTGTCTTGTGGATGGTGTCGATGGGGTCGAAGGAGGACCAATATCCCAGACCATAAGACGCCAGGGCGGCAGCGCCCAAGGAAGCGGCATTTTGGGTAATGTTGGTCCGAAGTGCAGTAAGCCTGAAGATGTCGGCTATCATCTGCATCCATACCCGGCTGTTGCTTCCGCCTCCCACCAGCAGGATTTCATCAAATGGCATGTAACATTTTTGCAGTATTTCAAGGGCATAACGAAGGTTATATGTGATTCCTTCCAATGTGGCGCGGATCAAGTCGTTTTGGGTATGGGCAAGAGTCAGTCCCACGTAACCGCCTGTGATGTGAGGGGATTCTTCGATCATGCTGCCGCCTGCCAGGCTTGGGTTAAAAAACAAGCAGTTGGATCCCACGGGGGTCACACGGATTTTTTCATCCATAAGGGCGTAAAGGTTTTGGACTCCATCGGGGGATGACAGATTCTGACACAGATGATCCCTGAGCCACTGGAAGCTGCTCCCTGAAGCAAAAATGCTGGTAGCGGAGGTATAGAGTCCGTCGACACAATGTTCGAATACAAAGGGCTTTTTTTCAAAATCCAGCAGAGGCGTTTTGGTAACGGCGGCAATCCAGGCTGATGAACCTAAGGATGCATAAACGCGGCCGGACCGGATGCCTTTTGCGCCCAGAGCCATACAGGAATTATCAACGCCGCCGCAGAATACCGTGGTTTCTTCGGAAAGCCCTAAGGCCCGGGCCGCTTCCTTGGTCAGGGTTCCCACCGGGGCATGGGAAGGGATGATCCCGGGAAAAACGGAAGGGGAAATACCGGCGGCCTGTAGATATTCTTCAATATAGGTATGGGTATGAAGATCATAAAAGCCGGAACCCGAGGCATAGGACGGATCCGTATATATATTCCCCGTCAGTTTAAAATTGATATAGTCTTTAGAACCCAGTACCTTATAGATTGAAGTAAACAGGTCAGGATCCTTTTCCTTAAGCCACATAAGTTTAAAGATAGGATAGCACTCCCGGGGAAAGCCGTTTCCGGTCCTTTCATACCATTGCCGGTAGGAGATATCCTGAAAGAAGGACTCGGCCTGAGAGACGGCCCTTTTATCCGACCAGATAGGGATGAGACGGAGCAGGAGATTTCCGTTTTTATCAATGGGGATAACGCCCAGGGAATGTCCGGAAATGGAAATGCCCCGGACTCTGTCTTTCGTAAGCCCGCTCTTTTCCAACAGGGCACGGGTTGCTTTGAGAATTGCGTCCCACCATTGCCATGGATCCTGCTCGTGATATCCCGGATGGGGATAGAAGGTAGGATATTCTTCAAAAATGTCACAGTCCGTTCTGCCTGCAGCATCGTAGAGGGAAGCCTTTAGGCCTCCGGTGCCCAGATCATATGCGATGATGTATTCCTCTTTCATAAAGCCGCCTTCCATTCGTCCATGATCTTTTTTGCGGTATCTACTCCGATCCCGATGCGGGAAACGCCCAGCTCATGAAGCCGGATGCAGTCATTAAGCGTACGGATACCGCCGGCCGCTTTGATCTTGATACGTCCTTTTGTAAAACCGGTTATTTTTTCGATCCTTGACAGATTACTGTCTCCGGGGATCCAACCGGTCCCTGTTTTGATGTAATCCGCACCTGAAGCCATAACAAGAGCGCAGGCGTCCAGCATCTCTTTATCGGAAAGACAGTTGATTTCTATGATCACTTTTTTGGTAATTTCGGAGGGCACGCAGGCAATGATCGCTTCTAGTTCGTCCTGTACCAGGGAAAACTGTCCGGATTTCAGCCTGTTGATGTTCATGACAATATCGATTTCTTTAGCGCCGTCCTCCACAAGCTGCATGGCCTCCAGGATCTTTACGGCAGTCTTGTGTCCTCCGGAAGGAAAGCCCACGGGGGCGCCGGCGTAAATATCCGGATATCCGGAAAGGCTTTTTGCAACATGCTTTGTCCAGCAGGGAAAGGTATGTACGTTAATAAAATGATATTTCATGGCGATATCAATGGCGGCGGAAACATCTTCATAGGTATTGCCGGAACGCACGGCGCTTACGTCGATCATACGCTCTAATTCAAAATTCATAGTCTGTAACCTCCTAAAATATTATTTGCAAATGATTGGAACGTACCAATTACTGATTATTATACAGGTATCCGTAAAAAAATGCAACAGAAAATAATTGTTTCCTGATTCTTTATCGTAGGATAATGGGATGTAATGTGATATAATCCATTTAATGCAAGGCAAAAAGGAAGGATAAGAAGGAGCAAGCATGGTTACGATCAAGGAAGTTGCGAAAAGGGCAGGGGTGTCCCATGGAACCGTATCGAATGTCATCAACAATTCCGGAAAGGTAAGTTCCGAAAAGATCATGAAGGTTGAAAAGGCCATGAAAGAGCTGGGCTATCAGCCCAATGTTGTGGCGAGGAGCTTAAAGGAAGAGCGGAGCAAAAAGATTGCCCTGATACTGCCAAACCTGTATTCTAAGGAGTTTTTGATCTTATTTGAGAATTTGAACAGATATGCCGCAAAGGACGGCTATTCTGTGGAGTTATTCATAACGGATGAGATCATGGCAAGGGAAAGGGAAATGCTGACAGACGCCCAGATGAAAAAAGCGGAGGCGGCAGTCATCGTGACCTGTCAGCCTGAAGAGGAGCAATTTTTTGATTCCCTGATAAAGCAGGGCATGAAACTGATCTTTGTATACAGGGAGCCGTCAAACAGAAAGTATCATTTTGTAGGCATGCATATTAAAAATGTGCTGGAGGAAAAAATAGAAGCTTATTTCAGGGAAGGACTGCAGACCGCCCTGATAGCTGGTCCCCAGTGCTATTCCATTGAACAGGAGGCGGTCAATACTTATTTCCAGACCTATTATAAACATAACAGGATCGTAAATCCTTTGTATATCGCAGCTGCCAATTATAATCGGGAAAGGGCTATGGAGGCCGCATTGCATATACTGAACCTTAATACGCCGCCGGATGTTGTGATCGTGACCAACGAGATCATGGCGGAAGGCGTCAGCACGGCTTTTTCCACCTTAAAAAGTAAAAGCAGGAGTATCAGGCTCTGTATGCTTTCGGTCAGCGACTGGACCGATCTGGAAAGAAAGGATACGGAATACCTGCATCTGGATTATTATAAAGTGGGAAAGATGGTATATGAGGATTTTGTTTCCTATGACCATAAGGAAAATCCGGGGTATGCCATGATCGAAACAAGGTGCGGCAAAGGGGGCGGCGATCCGGTTTTGCGGATAAAGGAACCGGGAGAACTGAAAATTTTATTAAACGAATGCCCCAGCAGCGAGGCTGTCCGCCTGCTGCTTCCTGATTTTGAGGATAAGACGGGAATTCATGTGCATCTGGAAACAGAGGGATATAAGGATCTGTTTCAAAGGATCAGGGAAGATGGGGGGCGGAAAGAATTTGACATATACAGCATTGACCTTCCCTGGATGAAGGAATGTGTGGAGGATGAGGTCATCATGCCTTTGGAAGGGATGCTCTCTCCTGAGGTTCTCTCGGTCTATTCTTCGGAGATCATGGAAAAATATTCCTGCCACAACGGGATCAGATATGCCGTTCCCTACAGCTATACGATCCAGCTTTTGTTTTACAGGAAGGATCTTTTTGAAAAGCTGAGAAATAAAAGGATGTATTACGAAGCTTACAAGGAGGAACTGAAGGTTCCGCAGACGTGGAGGGAATACAATCAGATCGCAAGATTTTTTACCCAAATCTATAATGCTTTATCCGAAACAAAGTACGGGACGACCCTGGGGGGATGTGAGTCTTCAGGGGCATTCTGTGAGTTTTTGCCCAGGCTGTGGGAACAGGGAGGAAAGGTAGAAAACATTGAGGAGGAAAAATGGCAAAGGGCGGCGGCTTTGTATAAGGAGTGTGCGGGATATGCGGATCCGGCGGCGGTCAACTGGTGGTGGAATGAGCAGGTAGAGGAATTTTACAATGGCAATGCAGCTATGATGATGATGTATACGGAACATATCGGAGACAGAGAGCACAAATTGAATACGCCTGTGAACGGAAAAGTCGGGGTGGATCTTTTGCCGGGAAAGACCTCCGTTCTGGGGGGATGGTCTCTGGGTGTTAGAAAAGGATGCGGCCGTCCGGATTTATGCGGGGAATTTTTCAAGTGGATCTATACAAAGGAGCTCTGGGTGCCCAATGCCGTTTTGGGGAGGATCATGCCCTGTGAGGACGACTGGTATAAAAATATTTTAAAGGATATGTACAGATGGTTTCCGGTATCCTATGAGGGTTCTCCTTATACCAGGGCAAGGAGCAGCTGTTACGGCAGAACGGAGACGGAGATTGAAAAACTGGTAGGAAGCAATATCCATGAAATGCTATGTGAAAATATTGGCATTGATGAAATGATAAAAAAGCTTCAAAAAATATTGACACGTTCCAATTTATGAGTTATTTTAATAAAAAAAGGAGGAACGGACATGATCAAAGTTGAAGACTGGGGATATACCAATCCTATCGTATCGGATCTGTATGGTAAGCCGCCGCTTATTTGTACGGATGTGGAGGCGCACATTGTCGTCTATGAAACCGACCCGGAAAATATCGAAAAGGTAATTCCGGAGCCTTTCAAGGCAAGAACTAACAAGGTCATCGTATGGCAGTCAAAATTTGATTTGGGAACCACCCAGGGCGGATTTTGTGAAACAGCCATTTATGTTCAGGTGGAATATAATGGCTATGAAGGCGATTATCAGCCTTTTTTGTATGTGGACAACCATTTGCCCCTGACGGCGGGAAGGGAGATCTGGGGCTTTCAGAAAAAAATGGCTTCTATGGAGTTTGCAAATGAAATGGAGGCCATCCGTGCTCAAACCAACAGACTGGGTCATCAGATCATCAAGGCGCTGGTAGTGCCGAGGGCCGAGTCGGATGCATCCGAGATCCCATGGAGCAGGGACGGGGTGTTTTCCCTGAAATACATTCCGGCAGCAGAAGAGGGAAGAGAGCCTTTAAGAGAACTTGTTTTGTCCAAGGGGCGTTTTGATGCCCATAAGGGAAGGTTCTTTTCAGGGCCGGCGTCGGTGGTCTATGAGCGGAGCGAGATCGATCCAACCTATTTGCTTGAGCCTGTAAAAATATTAGGCGGATATTACGGAAAAGGCGACAGCTATATCGGGCTTGGAAAAATCGTATATGATTATAAATAAGAAAAATGTCCCCGGAGACGAAAAGTCTGGGGGCATTTTTGGCTATAATAAATAGGATAGAAGGACAGAGGAGATAAGGGAGAGTGGATGATATGGCAAAGGTGCGGGTTTTGATCGTGGATGATGAATTTTTTGTGTGCCAGCTGATCTCACACCTGGTGGAATGGGAAAAATATCATGCAAAGATAATCGGAATGATCGACAACGGGGAAGAAGCCCTGGACGTGATCATGAAGGAATGCCCGGATGTGATCATTTCCGATATCCGTATGCCGGGACTGAATGGAATAGAGCTGGTAAAAGCCGTTAAGAATCTGAAAAATCCCGCCAAGATTATATTGATCAGCGGTCACAGGTCTTTCGAATATGCCAGGGAGGCCATTAATCTGGGAGCGGATTATTATCTGCTAAAACCGATCCGGAAAAATGAATTGCTGGAGGTATTTCAGGGGATTGTGGCGGAAATAGAGAAAGAGCGCAGTCTGGCGGACAAGGAAAAGGACTATGAGGAAAAACTGTTATCCAGCAAAAATGAGCTGAGAAAGCAGTTCATGAGCAGTCTGATAGGCGGACAGATGGAAAAGGAGCTTCCGGCCGGACTGTCTGCCCTGAATGAAAAGTATCATTTTGCCTTTCAAAAGGGATGTTTTTTGCTGGGGGAATGGAAACTGGATCTGTCAGGGGAAGGCCGGAGAGCGGATATGGAGATTTTAAGACGACAGCTGTCGAAATATCAGCACGAGTTAAACAGCTGCTGTATGGAATTCGAATTGTTTGCGGAAGAAAACGCCCTTTGGGTACTGGCAAATTACAAAAAAGGCCAGAGAGGCAATGTGATCTGGCATCTGAAAAGCATCAGGGAAACGTTGGAGGAGATCAACCGGTGTCCGGTCACGCTGGTGGCAGGGCTGGAATGGGAAGACCTTGGTAAGCTGGCCGAAAATATGGAGGAATTTAAAAAATGCGTCTACTTGAGGCTGGATGAACAGGAGAAGGTAATCCTGGAAAAAGAGGATGGCGGGAGAGATGCAGAATGCGCATCTTTGAAGCTTGGTACACTGATCAGATATATAGAGGGCAGGGACAACGCAGCTATTGTCGAATACTTTGAAAAGCTTAAGGAAGCCATGAAGGAAGAAAGGGGCGGCGCCCAATTGCTTAAGATCCACAGGATCGTCAGCACCTTTTACCAGCTCTTTGAAGAGGGAAGGTATGAAGAAGAAGGCCGGATCATAGAAGAAACCATTGAAAATATGAATTCCATAGAGGAAATCTGGAAGTATGTGACACAAAAGGCAGGAGAAGTCATAGCGGAAAATGAAAAAAGGCTGGGAGGGATCAATTCTGTTCAGATAGAGGAAACCGTGCGCTATATCAACGCCCACTATTCTGAAAATCTGAAGCTTAAGGATATGGCGGAGAGAGTTTATATCAGTCCCCAGTATTTATCGGGCCTGTTTAAAAAAGAAATGAATATGACTATCAGTGACTATATTGCAAAAATAAGGATGGAACGGGCCAAGGAGCTGCTTAAGGATACCGGCTTGGGTATTGGGGAAATCGCAGAGAAAACGGGCTATAAGGATATCCGGCATTTCAGCACCATGTTTAAACGTCTTACGGGATTGACACCGTCGGAATTCAGGAGGATAGGAATATAGGAATGAAAAAGTATATCAGAAGATACATTGAAAATATCTTAAACAGGATGCCCCTGCTCATGGTCATAAGCGAAGGGGCCGTTGTTGTTTTCTTATCCTGCGTCTCCCTGGAAAAAAAGTCCGGCGTAGTATTTCTCCTGCTCCATTTGGCGGCTTTTTTCTATATGTTCGTCTTATATCAGACAAGATTAAAAAAAGCCATGGAACTGTTCCGGAAAAAGCTGGGAAGCAGGGAGGAGGATTATAACGACTGGGAGGAGAACATAGACAGCCGCTTGGAATCCATCAGTATGCTCCAGAAGCAGAAATACCAGATGGAGATCCTTCATAAGCAGGCTGAGATCGATGCGCTTCAATCCCAGATCAATCCCCATTTTTTGTATAATACCCTGGAATCCATCAGAGGTCTTTCCCTGATGAAGGGTGTGGAGGAAATTGCGGATATGACGGAGGCGCTGGCTGTTTTCTTCCGCTATAACATTGACAGGAAGGACAAGTTTGTGACGGTTTTGGAAGAAATGGAGAGCGTGGATAATTACATCGAGATCCAGAAGATCCGTTTTAATGACAGACTGGTTCTTTTAAAGAATTATGATGAAGAGATCATGAAATGCTACATTCCCAAGCTGACCATCCAGCCCGTCATTGAAAATGCCATCTATCATGGGTTAGAGCCCCGGAAGGGAAAGGGGAAGGTCATCATCAACGGAACGGTTACCGATAACAGGCTTTTGATCAATATCATAGACAACGGTCAGGGAATGGATGAGGAGGAAAGGGTACGGCTGAATCAAAAAATAGAGGGCGGGCTGTCGGCAGACAGTAAAAAAGGCAGCGGCATCGCCTTGGTAAACACCAATCAAAGAATCCGGTTATGCTTCGGGAAGGAATACGGGATCTATGTATACAGTACATACGGGATGGGGACGAATGTGCAGATCCATCTGCCCAGAATAACAGACAGGAAGTATTTAAAGGAAATAGAGTATGAAGAGTGAGATATTAAGACTGCAGGGGGTCTCCCTGGTCAATGAAAAGGAACTTGTTCTGGACAATGTATATATGAATGTCTTCTCGGGGGAGACCGTAGGGATCGTAGGAGCCAACGGACAGGGGAAAAACTGGCTGATCCAGATACTGTCGGGAAGAAGAAGGTGCAATAAGGGAGAAATCTGGATTAATAATGAGAAGGGGAACATAAAAAGTATTGGAGATGCGCAGAAACAGGGCGTTTTTCTCATACATCATACGCCCGTGGTTATGCCTCATCTGACCATTGCGGAGAATGTCCAGTTATCGGTAAAGGGAAAAAGCCCGCTTCACTTTGTGGATGAAAAGGCGGTTATAGGAAAGACAAACGAAATACTGAAACGGCTGAAGCTATCTTCAAAAGCGGAGGATAAGACCTCTTCCCTGACCTTTGGCGGCAGGCATATTGTGGAAATTGTCAGGGCTATAAACGGAGGGGCAAAAGTATTGATCTTTGACGACATAGACGCAGGGTATACCGGTTATGAAAAGGAAAGGCTGCTCTCTTTGATCCGGGAGTTAAAGTCCTTAAGGGTCGCCTGTATTATTTTCAGCTATGACGCGAAACTGATCGGAAGACTGGCGGAAAGAATTTACTGTATGAAAGCAGGCCGGGTTACCAATGTCTTTTTTAAAAGGGATATTGATGTGGACGGCATCAGAAGGATCATGTCGAACCGGCTTACCAACAGGAAAATGCCGGGACAGGCAAGCCTTGCCGAGCCTGTGTTCAGAATAGAAAAAATGAATGGAAGGAAATTTAAGGGACTGCATGCGGAAATAGGAAAAGGAGAGATTACAGGCTTGTTTTTTCATGCAGAGGGAGGTACGGATGAATTTATAAAAATGCTCTTAGAGGGGAAAAGCAGCGGAAAATTTTATATGTATGACGAGGAAATCTGTAACAAGGCATACGGGGAGCTTTTTAAAAAGGGAATTATGGTATTGCCGGACTGCTACAGTCATTACTTTTTAATGGATACCATGGGGATCTGGGAAAATCTGACCCTTGGATGTCTGAAAAAGAGGGGAAGGAGAAAAGTGTTTGTAAACCGCCGCCTGGAAAAATATTTATATGACAGTTTAAAGGAACGGATCCTGGGGGAGGACGGAGGAAAAGAAAATATACAGAAACTGTCCGTGATCGAAAAAAGGCTGCTGGTATTTTACCGGGTATATTTGACCGCTCCGGATATTTTTATTGTAGAGACCCCCGTCACAGGGCTGGACAAGGAAGGAAAAGAGCGTGTGTTTGAAGCTTTAAGGCAGATCGCTTCCAAAGGAACGGGGATTTTGCTGGTAACTTCGGATATGGAGGAGGTTACCAATCTGTGTGACAGAAAGATAGAGATTCCTGATAATGTGTAAAATAGCAAACAAAATATTAAAATCGCCGCATTGATTTCAGAAAGATTGGAACGTTATAATTTTCTTACAACATAATGGGGTGCGCAATCCATGCAAAAAATATGTAAAACTAGGAGGGAATGAATATGAAAAAACGTTGGAAAAACAGAATAGCGGAAGGTTTGGCTTTATTGCTGGCGCTCAGTCTTTTGACAGGCTGTGGCGGCAGTCCGGCCGCAAATACCGGGGATAACGCAGAAAAAGCGGCGAATCAGGAAACGGAACAACCGGCCGCAGAGCCTGAAAAGAAGAGTGGGGGAGCCAATGCAGATGATTCGGCAGGTAACGGAGCCACAGGCGATGAAATTCCTGCGCCTCCACGGGAAAGGCCCGCTGTATCGGCCAGTGAAGAGATACCCGTATTTATGGAAGAGGATGCAGAGCGGGACGAGATCGTGATCGGCTGCGTTTGGGCGGATTTGAGCAATGTGGCATGGGCGACAGCCTATGAAGGCATTCAGGAGAGAGCGGCGGAAAGAAATGTAAAGATTCTTTCCAATGATGCAAAAAGGGATCCGGGCGCACAGGTAAACGCCATTGATAATTATGTGACCAGCGGCGTTGATGCCATTGTGCTTCAGACCATCGATCCTGCTTCCGTCAGGGATGCGGTTGCAAACGCCAGGGAAAACGGCGTATATGTTATAGCTATCGGATCTGACATTTATGAATATGACGTTTGTGTCAATGTTGACCAGTACGAGCTGGGATATCAGATCGGAACCATGGTTGCGGATTGGATTAATGAAAATCTGGACGGAAAAGCAGAGGTGGCTGTCGGAGATTACAGGATCATGCCGGATATTTTAAAACGTTCGGAAGGAATGATCAAAGCGGTAAACGATCTTTGTCCCGATGCCAAGATCGTGGCGGAAGAGACCATCGGCGTGACTTCGGAAGGCGTTGACTGGGGAGAAAATCTTCTTCAGAGCAATCCTGACATCGATGTAGTAATGGGGATCAATGACAGTGGTATGCTGGGTGTATATGAGGCATTTTCCGCAGCGGGACATACAGGGGACGGGATCGCCATTTTCGGCTGTGATGCATCTGAGGAAGGATTAAAGCTGATCGGGGAAGGAACCAGCTTCAGAGGAACTGTGGATATGAAGTATAAGGATCAGGGAACCTGGTTTGTGGATATCGCCATTGCTTTAGCCACGGGAAAGGATGTGGAGTCCTACTATTATTGTGACATGATCTCGGTTACGGAAGCAAATATTGCAGATTACAAATAGGAATTACAGGGCTGCCGCACTATGGAAACCGGCCATAGGTGCGGCAGTCTGTATCAGGAGGTAATTATGTCTGAAAAAACAGTGCTTTCCTTAAAACAAATCAGCAAAGCATACCCGGGCGTACAGGCTCTCGACCATATTAATCTGGATTTTTATGAAGGAGAGGTCCATGCGCTGTGTGGCGAAAACGGCGCAGGAAAATCCACCCTGATCAAGATCATCTCCGGAGCCATTAAGCCGTCGGAAGGAGAGATCGTATATCTGGGAAAGTCATACGGCAAAATGACGCCGGGGCTTTCGGAAGAATTAGGGATTCAGGTCATCTACCAGGAGCTTGTTCTCGTTCCGGCTCTGTCTGTTTCGGAAAATATGTTTTTAGGAACCAGAAAAAAGAAGAACGGCTTTGTAGATTTTCAAACCTTAAGAAGGGAAGCGGAGGAGACCTTGACAAAGATAGGAGCGGGATTTTCGCCGGATACTTTGGTAAAGGATCTGAAGGTGGCAAACCAGCAGATGGTGGAAATCGCCAAAGCGGTATGCAAAAACGCAAAATTCATTATTATGGATGAACCCACAGCCCCTTTGACGGATAAGGAAGTAACATTATTATTTGAAATAATTCGTGAATTAAAGAAGGAACGTGTAACGGTCATCTATATTTCTCACAGGCTGGATGAGATATTCCAGGTCGCTGACAGGATCACAGTCTTTCGGGACGGTAAAAAAATTGCCACCAGTTCCGTCCATGACGTTGATAAGCAGATGTTAATCAAACAGATGACGGGAAGGGAATTAAAGGAAACTTTTCCGGAAAGAGAGCTGCGCCAAAATGCGGAAGTGGTATTTGAAGGAAGAAATATATCGGGAAACGGCGTACATGACATATCCTTTAGATTACATAAGGGAGAAATACTGGGAATTGCAGGTTTGGTGGGGGCCGGGCGTACAGAGCTTGCTCATGTTCTTTTCGGAGCGGAGCCTTTAGAGGAAGGGGAACTGCTGTTAGAGGGCGAGCCCGTCTCTCTAAAGTCCACGAAAGACGCTATTGGAAAGGGTATAGGGCTGGTTCCTGAAGACAGGAAATCTCAGGGACTTTTGCTGGATATGGGAATTGATTTCAATATTGTACTGCCAAGCTTGAAAAATATCAGCAGTCATATGTTCGTAAGCAGGACCTCCGAAAAAGATATTGTAAACAGGTATAAGAATATGCTGATGATTAAAACGCCCAATATCTGCCGTCCTGCGAAGAATCTCTCCGGAGGGAACCAGCAAAAGGTGGTTCTGGCCAAATGGCTGGCAACAGATCCTAAGGTGCTGATTTTTGACGAGCCTACAAGGGGGATTGATGTAGGCGCTAAGCAGGAAATCTACAAACTGATGAATAACCTGGCGGAAAGCGGATTGGCAATCATCATGATCTCTTCGGAGATGGAAGAACTTCTTGGAATGTCGGATCGGATCATGGTACTTTGCGAAAGAAGAAAATCCGGGGAAATAGAAAAGGAAAATTTCAGCCAGGAGCTGATATTAAGTTATGCGTCAGGGATAGAGGAGGATTAGAGAAGTATGAAGGTCAATATAAAAAAATATGCCAATCAATTCAGGATGATGATCATTCTGGCGCTGTTGCTGGCTATTTTCAGCGTAACAGGAGAAGGTTTCTTTACCTTTTCCAACGGAATGAATATTTTGAAGCAGGTATCCACCATTGCCATCATGGGAGTGGGGATGACCATGGTGGTTATTTCCGGAGGAATCGACTTAAGCGTGGGGGCGCTTTTGTCCCTGGTCACGGTTTTTACGGCAACCGTTATGACAAAATGCGGGTTAAATCCCATCGTCGCTTCTCTTTTGGGGCTGGCAATGGCGACGCTTTTAGGCCTGCTTAATGGACTTGTCATTACGATTACCAAAATGCCCCCTATGGTCTGCGGTTTTGGCATGATGGCGGTCATAAAAGGCATAGCCTATCTGATCACAAACGGTATGCCGGTTTACGGGATCCCTGAAGAGTATAAAGTGATCGGTCAGGGAGCCTTATGGAAGATTCCCATTCCCGCAGTGATAATGCTGGTCATTATATTCATTGGAGCCACAATCTTAAACAAAACATATTTCGGCCGCTATATCTATGCCGTTGGAAGCAACGAGGAGGCTGCCAGATTATCGGGGATTAATGTTGCTTCTATCAGGAGAAAGGCTTATATGATCTCGGGATTTCTTTCGGGAGTTGCCGGCCTGATCATGCTGTCCCGCATCAATTCAGGACAGGCCATTGCAGGGGAAGGAAACGAAATGGACGTTTTAACGGCGGCGGTCCTTGGCGGCGTCAGCTTTAACGGCGGCCATGGAAAGGTCGGGGGAATGCTGGTAGGCGCCCTGGTAATGGCAGTGTTAAAAACAGGACTTATGATCGTAGGCATCAGCGAATATTGGCAGCAGGTAATCAGAGGGGCCGTGCTTCTGATTGCGGTAGGCTTCGACTCATTACAAAGCAGCAGGAAAGTGAAAGCGGAAAGTTAGAAAAGGAGAGGCAAAAAAGGCGATGGACAGGAAAAGAATACGGGGGATACAGGCAATATTGCCTACCCCTTATAAGGATAATCTGGAAATAGATTATAATGATTTGGAAAAATGTGTGGAATTTTGCGCTGCCTCTTTGGTACACGGAATCGTGACTACCGTAAATGCTAGTGAATTCCAGCTGTTAAGTGAAAACGAGAGGAAAGAGGTCATAAAGACCGTGTGCAAAAGAGCGGACGGCAGGATGTCTGTCATGGTGGGGATAACGGGAAAAACAGTACAGGAAACCCTGACATATGCAAAGTGCGCAAAGGAATATGGCGCACAGTCGGTCATAGCCATGCCGCCTTATGTTTCCCATATCAAGGAAGAGGAAATCTATGAATTTTACCGGCGGCTGAATGAAGAAGCGGACATTCCCGTGGTCATTCAGAATTTTGTAGGGCCAGTGGGGACTGAGATGAGCGTCGATCTGTTGTTACGAATGACGTCTGATTTTGAAAATATCCAGTATATAAAGGAAGAAACCGAAAGGGCGCCCCAGATGATCAGTAAGATATTAGAGCGCACAAAGGAGTTTCCCGATGACGCCCTTTCGGGAGTGCTGGGAGGAATGAGCGGACGACAGGTCATACAGGAATTTTACCGGGGTGCCTGCGGCTGTATGCCGGCCTGTCTGGTGGCGGATGTTTTGGTAAAGCTTTGGAATGCCCTGGAAAACGGGGAAAAAGACCTGGCGGAGGAATTATATGCAAAGCTTCTTCCTATTATCGTATACGACGGGGTTTATCCCATCATTGCCTATAAAGAGGTCTTAAAGAGAAGAGGCGTTATTAAGAACAGCTGTACAAGGCTTGGCGCATGGGGACGGCTCGATCAGGAAAACCACAGGGAGTTGACAAAAATTCTGGAAGCCTTGGAGCCGTATTTTACCGAAAACTGGGAAAATAAATAGGACTGCTCACGGGAAAGGATAAAAAATGGAAGATCATAATAGCGGGAAAGCGAAAAAACGGGAAGAATTGAAAGCGTTTATAAACGAACACCGGGCGGCGGCAGAAATAAGAAGCAATTATCATTTTATTCCGCCCACAGGGTGGATGAACGATCCCAACGGCTTTTCGGAATATAAGGGAGAATATCATTTGTTTTATCAATATTATCCCTTTGAGCCCATATGGGGCACGATGCATTGGGGACATGCGGTCACAAGGGACCTGCTTTGCTGGAGGGATATGGAAATTGCCCTGCTGCCGGGAGATGACTGTGATAAAGACGGCGTTTATTCCGGCACGGCATTGCAGGAAGAGGGACGGCATATTCTGATGTATACCGGCCATATATGCGAAGAAGGACAAAATGACTATCATCAGGTGCAGAATATTGCAGTAGGAGATGGGAAGGAATACAAAAAATTCGAAGGAAATCCTGTGATCACAGGAGATATGCTGCCGGATGGATGCAGCAGGAAGGATTTTCGCGATCCCAAGATTTTTAAGGAGAACGGACGGTATTTTGCACTGCTGGCCAATGCTTCTTTAAAAGGCGGAGGAAGGCTTGTATTGTTTGCTTCCGATAATCTGAAGAACTGGAGCTGTAAGGGCGTTTTAAGAAATGATTTTTCAGGGCCTGTATGTAAAATGTGGGAATGTCCGGATTATGTCAAGATAAATGACAGGGATGTTATGATTTTTTCCTTTGCAGAGGCTGAAGCGGAAGGATACAGATATGCCAACGGCTACGGCGCGGTCTATGAGATTGGAGAGTTTCAGAAAGAGGAGGTTGTTTTTTTTACCGAGTATGGAGATGAACTGGACTGCGGACTGGATTTTTATGCGCCCCAGACGCTTGCGGGAACAGATGGAAGAGTCATCATGATCGCCTGGATGCAGGTCTGGAAAAGGAATATTCCTTTGGCGGAAAAAGGGATCGCGGGTATGATGACGCTCCCGAGGGAATTAACTGTAAGGGATGGGCGTTTATATCAGACGCCGGTCCGTGAAATCAGAAGCATGAGAAAAAACGAGATTTCTCATGAGTTTGTTTTGAAGGAAAAACGTCAGGTCCAATGCTTTAAAAGAAAGAGCTTTGAGCTTTTTCTTTGTGCCCGTATCCGGGAAAATACCGTGTTTACATTGTATGTAGCGGCATCAGATGATTGTGAAAAATATTGTGCCATAACCTATGACGCAAAAAGTGAGCTTTTGGGATTTGACAGGAGTAAAAGCGGCAGCAAAATTGCCGGACGCAATGAAAGGCAGGTCAGGGTGCCTTTAAAAGACGGATTTCTTGAACTGGATCTATTTCTGGATCAATACAGTGTGGAAATTTTTTGCCAAAAGGGCACCTGCGTTTTATCCAACACCGTCTATAACGAAGAAAACAGCCTGTTTTTTGAAGCGTCCCGCGAAACAGAATTAAAGATAAAGCTGTGGGAGCTTTAAAGGGAAATTTTTCACCGGGGAGAAAATCAAAAAGAAAAATGTGATAGTTTGGAGGAAGGAAAATGGAATACAAAAAGGTAAAAACCATAAAAGAGCCCGTTTCGGTTCTTGGGATCGGCTGTTGGAACTTCGGAGGAGACTGGGATACATCGGATGAAAGGCAGGATCTGGATATTATACGGGAGGCGGTGGAGTCGGGAATCAATCTTTTTGACGTTGCGCCGGTATACGGTTTCTTTTTTGCAGAACAGCTGTTGGGAAAGGCGTTAAAGGAGATCGGAAGACATAAGGTGTTGATCGCATCCAAGGGCGGACTTTCTTGGAATCAGGATAAGACCCGTTATACACGGGATCTGTCTGCAGCCGGTTTAAGAAAGGAGATCGAAGGCAGCTTAAAGCGTCTGGGTACGGATTACATTGATATCTATCAGATGCACTGGCCCGATCATCATACGCCGGTGGAAGAAACAGCCGGCGTTTTATCGGAATTTCTCAAGGAAGGAAAAATACGGTATGTGGGCCTGTCCAATCATTCAAAGAAGGATACCGAGGAATTTTTGAAGTATTTGGAGGTCGGATCTTTGCAGGCCTTATATAATATGTTTGAAAGAAATTCGGATATCTATTTCGATAATCAGTTGGAATATCGCACAGAAAAGGAACTGTTTCCTATTGTAAAAGAGCGTGGCATGGCATTTTTCCCATATAGTCCTCTTATGCAGGGACTACTGGCGGGGAAATTTTTAGACGGGGCGGCGGTCTCCGGAAAAGATATCAGAAAAGATAACCTGAAACTGTTCGGCAGTTTAAAGCAGCCTTATTATGAAGCAGCTCTGAAAGTCCGGGATATTGCAGAGAAAATCGGACATCCCATGAATGAAGTTGCCTTAAACTGGCTGCGGCAGAAGGAGGAAGTAACTTCCATTATTGGAGGGGTTTCTTCCCTGAAACAACTGCGCGCCAATATAAAAGCCCTGGAGTGGACTCTTGAGGATGAAATTGTGAAGGAACTGGACGGAATTGGAGAGCACCTGCAAAAGATCACAGGCACCCTTTCATGATATCCATTTTTTAAATAATATTTGTGCCCTGAATGCGATCAGAAGGGAGGTAATTCCCGAGAAAAGGATTACTAGGTATTCTCTCCCGGAAAAAAGGTCGAAGAGGATGCCGTAGAGGGCATTTCCCAAGGGCTGGGCGCAGGTGGAGAGGGTAAAGATCAGGGCGATGACTTTTCCGATAAGGCTGGAGGGGGTCTCGGCCTGGACGAGGGTCAGCATCTGTACGCTAAACAGGGTGGAAAATACGGCCATAAGAAAGAGTTTGCCATAGGAGACGAAAGGAAAAAGAGGGAGGCGCAGGCCATGACCAGGTTTCCTGATTTTTGGATGGTAAGTTTTTTGGCAAAGATGCCGGCGCTGATTCCGCCAATGATCCCGCCGACGGTCAGGGCACCCTGGGCATAGCCGTAGAGCCGGTTGGAGAGGGCGGCGGGAAGATTTAAGACTTCCGTTGTGAGATAGGGGAGTCCTACCATGATCATAGAGGATAAAAACAAATTAATACCGCAAATGGTAAGGAGGGTTTTTCCGATAAAGGGCTTTTCTTTTTTAATAAAGGCAAAGCCCTTTATCGGAAAAACCCTCCTTACCGCTGCAGTATTTCTTTCTTCGGAAGAGGCATCTTTTATTACCGGAATTAATTTATATGTAGATGGTGGAATTAACTGCGGCAGAAATATTGGTCTGGATAATCCATATAATTCGGCAGGGATTAAGGGCTCGGGCATAGGAGTATTGGATTAATGCAGAAAAGAAGACAGTATCGTATTTTTGTTGGAAGTATAAAATCTGAAGGGTATCTGGAAGAGTGGATCTACGATTCTGATAATAATGTACTGATAAAGAGCGGAAGACGGCTCTGCTTGCCGGGTATTTATTTTCTGGCATTATCTCCGGATGGCAGGTATTTATACTGCGCTGCCAAGCAGGAGAAGGATATGGCCATACTGTATGCGATTGATATTACAGATAGTACATCACTTCATATAATTAATTGCATATATCTGCAAACATCTAATATCAGCCATTTGCAGATAAATCAGGCGGGAACTAGATTATTGATTACATTGTTTGATAATGGCATCCTTTTGGAATATATGCTTTGTCAGGATGGAAGTATTGGTGAACTTAAGGAGTCCTGCGATTTTACAGGATTAATACCTGGAGAAAACAGCAAGAATACTTCCCATTTACACTCGGCCTTTTTTCACCGGATGATTCACTGATAGCGGTCTGTGATATGGGAACCAACAGGTTAAATATTCTGGAAACAGAAAAAAACGGAAAATTAAAGATTGCCTGTTCGTGGAATGTGGAGCCAAGTGCAGGACCTAGACATACAGCGTTTTCGCCAAATGGAAAATGGCTAGGTGTTGCTATGGAAAAATCCTCAGAGCTGGTAATCATGAACTTAAAAGAAAAGAAGCATATCATGCGTATTCCGGCAGCTCCTATAAATGATGAAAATTTACCTGCAGATATTAAGTTTTCTCATGATGGAAAACATATTTATCTTTCGAACAGAGGATTTGACAGTATTGGAGTATTTTCGATAAGAACGGAGGACAACGAGCTTATACTCAGCGATCAGAAACACATAAAAACAAAAGGGTGGCCGCGTGTAATTGACTTGGGAAAGAACGAGCAATATTTATTTGTAATGAATGAATCATATAAGGATTATTGGAGCGGCTTGGAAATATTTAGAGTAGACGAAACGGGAAATGTTCTGGAAAAAGTAATGTTTCATGAAATGCCAATGGCAACGGCAATGGCAGTGAAGGAGGAAGAATGATCGATTTGGAAGTAACGGAGGAAAGGCTGAGAAAAAAAGATATCACTTTGACTGCAGCTCCAGTATTAACTGGGTTAGGGGAAAAGTATCAGGCAGATCAACGGAAATGGCAGGGAATTCCATCTATTGAAATCTCTCCAGGAGGACGTCTTTGGGCAGCTTTTTATACGGGGGGAGCGGATGAAGGAAAAGATAATTTTGTTCTCTTGAAAAAAAGCGATGATTATGGAAAAACATGGTCGGATCCAATAGCAGCAGTTGATCCTCCAGATGAAGTCAGAGCGTTTGACCAATGCTTGTGGTTTGATCCTGATGGCAGATTATGGTTATTTTGGGCACAAAGCCTGGGAGGATTTGATGGAAGAGCCGGAGTTTTTGGAGCTTTTTGTCAGGATCATGAAGATAAAGCGGAACAATGGTCTGTGCCAGTACGTATTGGTGATGGGATAATGTTAAATAAGCCTATTGTTTGTTCTGATGGAGAATGGCTTTTTCCAGTAGCACTTTGGAAACGTTTTCCTTCTGCATTTAATCCTGATCAGCCGAGGGCGCTTTCAAATGTTTATTCATCGTCAGATCATGGGAAAACGTTTCAGTATAAAGGTGGAATTGCTATTCCTGGAAGGTATTATGATGAGTCTGTTTTAGTAGAAAAGAAAAATGGACTTCTCTGGATGCTGGTTCGTTGTGAGGATGGAGTAGGACAGGCGTTTTCCAAGGATGGAGGCAAGATCTGGGAGAATCCAGGCAAGTCAGATATACCGGGACCTAATTCGCGATTCCAGGTAATGAGGTTAAGGTCAGGAAACTTATTGATGGTAAATCATCAGCCTGAAAACGGCCTGTATCGTCCTAATCCTGATGAAGAATTTTTCTATATTCGCAGTCAGTTAACAGCATATCTTTCCTGTGATGATGGAAAGACCTGGTCGAAACAATTATTGCTGGATGAACGGGATGGCGTGTCTTATCCGGATGTTGCACAAGATGATAATGGAGATATTTACATTATATATGATTACAATCGTTATAAAGATATGGAAATATTGATGGCTGTCATTCGGGAAACAGAGGACAATGGTTTGGAAGCAAAGCAATTAAAGATTGTAGTAGATAAGCCACATTAACAGGAGGAAGATTAGATGGTGAAGCTTCTGGGTGGAGAAATAGAAAAGGCAGATCTGCTTAGAAAGATTGGCCGGATAGAGCAGGTAGCAGGAGCTAGACCGGTAAAGCTGGCTTCTGGTAAAGCAGAAGGAATAAAAGCATGGGAAATATATAACGGATCGGGACTTGAGTTTTGCGTAATGGAAAGTAAATGTCTGGATTTGCTTTATGCAAAGTATCGTGGGGTAAACTTAAGTTTTCTTGCAAAGCCAGGAGCAGTTGCACCGGAGTATTTCAATGTTCATGGTATGGAATTTGGTCGTTACTTTCATGGTGGAATGCTGTATACGTGTGGCCTTGGCAATATTGGACAAAGCTGTGTGGATGAGGACACCGAATACAACTGGCATGGAAGAATATCTCAGATGCCTGCTGAAAATACTGGAATAAACGCTGAGTGGAATGGAGATGAGTATCTGATTTCTGTGAAAGGGGATATGCATGAAGCGGCTCATTCTCATGAGCACCTTGTTTTAAAGCGTAAGATATCTACAAGGTTGGGTGCAAAAAGCTTTACTATTTGTGATACAGTGGAAAATCAGGGCTTTAAACGGGAAGCTATAATGCTTTTATATCATATTAATTTTGGATATCCGTTATTAGACAGAAATACAAGGGTTGTACTTCCGACGTCTATAACAGAGAATTATGTGAATTATACAAAAAGTGATGAACAGGCATTTCGGCATATAACAGATCCAGTCGATGGTAGCTCATGCGATACATATTTCCATCGTCCAGCAACAGATGCATCCGGTTATACAAGCGTGGCAATTATCAACGATGATTTGCGACTTGGGGTTTATTTGCGATATTTGCGAAAAGATTTCCCGTTTATGGTGGAATGGAAAAATATGGTTAGTGGTGATTATGCTTTGGCGCTTGAACCATGTACGCAATATCCTTTAAACAGAATGTCTAAAGAGGCTCAAAAAAATATGAAGTTTTTGGATCCTTTAGAAGACAGAACCTATAATCTGGAAATTGGTATCATAGATGGTAAGGAAGAAATTCATGATTTTGAAATGAAACTGAAACAAAATTATTTGGTGCTATAAAATTAATGAGTGTTGTGCTTATTTTTACTAAACGTAATATAATGCCAAAGTGTGAGGTATTTAAATGATGAGTAAAGAGATAGATATTGTTGCATTAGGAGAATTACTTATAGATTTCACAGAATCAGGATATAGCAAGAATGGGATGAAGCTATTTGAGCAGAATCCTGGAGGAGCACCTGCGAATCTGCTGACAGCGGCAAGCCATATGGGGTGCAGTACTGCATTTGTTGGAAAAGTGGGAAATGATATGCATGGTCATTTTCTAAAAGAAACACTGAAAAAGGAAGGAATTGATACAAGAGCAGTATTAGAGGATACAGAATATTTTACTACTATGGCGTTCGTGGAGCTGGATGAGAGAGGAGAGCGAAGTTTTTCTTTTGCAAGGAAACCGGGAGCGGATACTATGCTTAGAAAAGAAGAATTGGATGAAAAATTACTTTCAAACTGTAAGATATTTCATTTTGGATCATTGTCTTTAACAAATGAGCCATCCAGGAGTGCGACGTTGGAAGCGGTATCGATTGCTAAAAAAGCAGGAGTGATTATTTCTTATGACCCCAATTATCGGGCATCATTATGGAAAAGTGAGTGTACTGCTGTAGAAGAAATGAAAAAAGTGATATCGCTGGCGGATATAATGAAGGTGTCGGATGAAGAGAGTCTGCTTTTGACAGGTGCGTCCAATTATGAGGATGCATCAGATGAGTTCCTGAAGATGGGAATAAAATTAGTTGCAATTACACTGGGAAAGCAGGGGGTATTAGTGGCAAGAAAGGATCAAAGAGAAATTTTTGATGCGTTCTCTGTTAATACGGTTGATACAACGGGAGCAGGCGATTCCTTTTGGGGTGGATTCCTAAGCAGGCTGTTATCGTATAATCAGGCAATAGAAAAGCTGGAATGGGAAGAAATCAGTCAATGTGCGCTGACAGGCAATGCGGTTGCAGCATTATGTGTACAAAGTAGAGGAGGCATACCGTCTATCCCGGGCAAGGATGATGTGGAATTATTTATCAGGAATAACAGAAAGAGGTGTTCTTATGATTAAAAACAGAAGGATCGGACATATTGGTATTGCTACCAATGATGTTGCAAGAGATGTGGAGTGGTATGTAAATGTGCTTGGCTTTGAAGTGACTGGCAAATTTCAAAATGGAAACGATACTGTTTATTTTTTGAAAAATGATGATGTTATTTTTGAAATATTTCCATCAGATTCTCGGCTTCCGGATGAGGTTTCCGGAAGAATTGATCATTATAGTTTTGCTTCTGATGATATTGAGTCGGACTATGCATATTGTGTAAAGAACGGATATAAGATCGTTACTGATGGTATTGAAGGTATTGCGGGATTTTGGGACAACGGTATCCGGTACTTCAAGATAGCAAGTCCAACAGGTGAACAGTTTGAGTTCTGCCAGATCTTGTGATGAAAATTATAAATAAAATAAATCCTCGCATTTCAGCATTTAAATTTAAAGATGAAGTGCGGGGATTTTTGACAAATAACCAGTTAAAAAATGAAAAAATATTATGGTCTGTTTTGTAGACTTACACAGTATTCGTATTTGTCAGAAGCCAGTTTGGTAATGCCATATAGAAAAGGATCCTGACCAGAATAACAGATTCTGCGGCTGCAAAGAAGTGGAGAACCAACAGGTTTTTCTAATATTTGTGATTCTGTAAAATTGGCGCTCACGGCTGACAGGTATTGGACAGCGTTGGAGAATATTATTTTATACTTTTTCTCAAGAAAGCTGTAAAAGCTGGTAAAGCCATCGATATAGTGTTCTAATCCAGGGGTATAGCTGCATTTGACATAGTTGGTCATTAATGCGATGGGAACCCCGTCTGCAGTCTGTACCCGTTGTACTTTATATACGGGGGCAGGGGTATGCATTTCCATGATAGACATAATTGATTCTGGAGCTGTGATTTTTTCTATGTACATACTTTTGGTTTTAACAGTATATCCTTTTTGACGTAGGGTTTCAGTGATTGAAGTTATCTGGTTCAATTTCTGTACAGTAAAAATGTTTAATACTTCCGTTCCATAGCCCTGTTTTGTTTTTACATATCCTTCCAGGGATAAAATACTGATAGCTTTGCGAATCGTAGTGCGACTGACATGAAAAATTTTTTCCAGTTCGGATTCGGTTGGCAACAGGCTTCCAGCAGGATAGATGCCTTCTTTAAGCTCTTCTTTTAATTTACTGTATACTTCCTTGTAGGCTGGTATATGACTCATTAATTAGTTCTCCTTCCATATAATAGACAAAACATCATTAAAAGATCATTACTATTGATGCTAATAATATAATATTTCTAAAGAAATGGCATGTCAATATGAAAATGAAATTTCAGTACGAAACATTAGTGAAAAATTCGTATTTTATATGGGTTAAATCAGTGATGTTTTGTTGAAAAACACCAATTTAAAACTTTTATTAATGGAGAAAATGTCAATTGATTTGACACTTGAAAGATTATACAATAGTCACATAAATATATGAAAGATAATTATCTTTAAAATGAAGCTGATTTGCACCAAGTACAGAAAAGGGGTAAAGAATATGAAGAAAAAGTTATTAGCATTAATTATGACAGCGTGTATGGTCACAACAATGTTTACTGCATGCTGAAAGGCTGATTCATCGGCTGCTTCTGAAACGGAAGGACAAAATACAGCAGAGAGCAATACTGATGAAGGCAATACTGAAAGTGGTGAAAAAGAAACAATTGAATTCTGGGATATGATCTGGGGTTCTAATGCAGATGCTTATGAAGCTACCGTGAGAGAGATCTGCGAGCAGGTTGGAGAGGAAATCGGTGCGAATGTCGAGGTCAAATTTTTGCCGTGGGACAATTTTACACAGGTTTATCTGACTGCTGTAGCATCCGGAACAGCACCGGATGTAGGTACAACAGGAACAACCCTGCCAAGTCAGGTACATATGATGGGTGGAACGATGAATCTGAATTCTATTCTTGAAGACTGGAAGGCAGAGAATAATCCTATTCTGGATGCTATCCCTCAGGCGGCATTTGACGTTCAAACCTTTGATGGTGAACTTGTAGCAATGCCGTTTGATATTCAGCCGGAATGCATTACCTATTAATGAGGCTATTTTCAAGGAATGTGGTATTACTGAGGAACCGACAACCTTTGATGAGTTTTTGGATGTATGTAGAACCATTAAGGAAAAACGTCCTGACATCATTCTCTTTGTTGCAGCAGTAGGTGATCATGAGGTACATACGCTTTTCACATATTTCTGTATACTGAATGGTACAAATGTTGTTACTGAAGATCTGAAACCTAATGTATCCTCTCCGGAGGTTTTACATGTGTGTGAATTCCTTAAAACCATGTATGATGAAGGACTGATTGCTGAAAGTGCAGCTTCTATGACATCTGGTGAGCGTGACAGTACTTATGTTAGTGGAAATGCAGCAATGATCTTCCGCCATAATCTGGATTCTTCGGTTGCTACTATTAACAAAGAAATATGGGAAAATAGCCGTGTTATGAATCTTCTTAAAGGACCGGATACAGATACCCCTGCTAGTATGACTTACTTTCAGCCTTTACTTGCTTTTGACAATGATCATCCAGAACTGACGAAGGCATTTATTAAATCTTATTTGGAGCATTATAAACAGATTTATATTACAGGCTCGAGAGGAACACTGCCGACAAGAAGTGACTGGTATAGTGATGAAGTTTTTAATACTCCGATCTACAATGACCTGAAAGAAAAGTGTTTACCTTCTATACAGTTCCCTACATGGCCTGTTAAAGGGTATTACAGTGCATATAATCAGGTAGAAGGTGAGCTCCTGCTTCAGAGCATTACACAGGAAATCCCGATGGGAAATGATGACCTTGAAGGACTGGCCAAGCAGACGGACGAAAAGATTCAAAAGGCTTTGGATGAAGCAAAGTAGGATCATGACACTGTATATAAAGGCAGATTAACCTATCTGCCTTTATATGATTGACAGAACAAAGCTGCTTGATTTGGAAAATGCTTACAATTTTATAAGGTGGTGAATTTTAGATGAAATTTGAAGATGAATTTGATGTAGTGCCACCAGAAGGAAATGTCTTTGTGAACCATGAAATAAATGGACGGAGCGGTCATTTGGGACATGCTTTGGTGGAGTATGAGGAAGGAAAAATTTTAGCTTTTTACCCTAATTGCTCACTTGATGAAAAGGGACATTCTGCGGTAGGATGGATGGAGTATAAAAGGTCAGAGGATTATGGGGAAACATGGTCACAGCCCTATATCTTTCAGCCGTCATTAAAATTGCTACATTCTGAGATGAAATACTCCGCTATGTGTGAAAAGGCAATAGTGAATGAAAAGGGAGATATTATTGTATATCAATTAATATGTGATATATCAAATGATCCACAGTGGCAACCCTATATGGTGCCATCTTATTCAATTAGCCGAGATAAAGGAAGCACATGGAGCAATCTGCGTCAGATAGGAACACGTCGAGGACGTATTTATGATGCGATGTATCAGGAGGGAACAATTTTTCTGCTTTTATTTGTCAATGATGCGACGGTTGATTGGACAGGTCAAACCACGGATCATTATTATTCACTTGTGGTTAGTGAAGATGGTGGAGAAAACTATTATGAAAGAAGCAGAATTCCAATTCCGTCGCTGCATCATGGATATGGAAGCATGATGTTTCTGGAGGATGGCCGTCTGATTGTGTACAATTATAATCTGGATGATGAATATAATCTGTCCTATGTGTTAAGTGAGGATAAAGGAATGTCGTGGGGACAGGCAGGTACAACTTTTGTGGCAAAAAAAATCCGGAACCCACAGGTTGTAGGCTTTGAACATTTGTATTTTCTTCATGGCAGAAGCGGAAATAATGGCGAACAAGCAGGAAATTTTGTCTTATATTGCTCGGAGGATGGAATTCACTGGGATGAAGGAAGATATTTAAAAGTCCGTACAGAGGGATTAGGGGCTTATTCAAATAATTTGGTCATTGGGAAAGGAACATCCCATGAGAAGCTCCTGATTCAGGCATCGCATGCTTACAAAGATAATCAGACTAATGTTCTGCATTGGCAAATAATTAAAAGAAAGGTGTAAAGATAATGAAATGTATAATGAATCCGAGACCGGATATCCAGGAGGAACTGATCAAACCATATAAAGAAATGGAAGATGTTTATTCCCTTTCCTGCGTTGTAGGGGACGCAATGGAGAGAGAGCAGGTAATGCGACATGATATGAAGCCCAAATCCATCAATAAAAAAATAATTGGTCCGGCTATTACTGTAAAGCTGACAGCAGGAGATATCGTGGATTGCCTGTATGTATTTGAAATTGCCAGACCTGGGGATGTTATTGTAATTGATGCATTTGGAGAAACGGAAACCTCAATTTGGGGAGGACTTATGTCTGGTCTTGCAAGAAATGCCGGTATAGCAGGCGCTGTGATTGATGGCAGCTGCCATGATACAGATGAGGCGAAGATGCTGGAGTTTCCGATAACTGCCAAGGCGTCAGGACCTAGAGCAGCGCATACAGCATATTCGGGAAGGAAGGAACCTATTGCGGTAAATGTTCCTGTCTGTTGCGGAGGCGTTATTGTAAATCCAGGAGATTTAATTGTTGCGGATGAAATCGGTGTTGCAGTAGTTCCGTATAATGAGCTGGAAGCTGTATATAAAAAGGCACGCGCTCAGGCAGATCTTGAAATTGCAACAAGAGAAGAAATTCTGAGAGGAGCAACCGTTGATGAATTGCTTGCAAAATTCGGAAGAATATAATCATGAATTGAAATATATCATTACTCTTGATGGTGGTACAACGAATACCCGGGCATATTTGTGGAGACAGGATGGTTCCTTTGTTTCTTCTAAAAAAGAAAGAGCAGGTGTCAGGAATACCGCTATGGATGGATCTGATCAGGTGATCCGTGAAACGGTAAAAAGATGTATTGATAGCCTGATAGAAGAAAGTCATATAGAAGAAAGCCAGGTTCAAGGGATTTTTTGCTCGGGGATGCTAACCTCTAATGTGGGGCTTGAAGAAATTCCATATTTATGCGCACCTGTTGATGAAAGGGCTTTGTGCAATGCAATAGAATGCCGCTTCTTTAGTGACATTACCAGAATACCTTTTTACATGATTCCGGGAGTCAGGAACCATGTAGAGAATATCGGAATAGATACGCTGGAGCAGATGGATGTTATGCGTGGAGAAGAAACAGAGGCGGTGGCTTTGTTGAGGGAGCGTGGCAAGGGCGAGGATCTGATTTTTGTTTTACCAGGCTCCCATACTAAAATAATATATGCAAATGAAGAAGGGTGTATCTGCCGTTGTAAGACAACCATGAGTGGAGAACTGCTTGATGCTTTGTTTTTCCATACGTTATTAAAGGATTCACTTCCGGATTTCTTTGTCGGTGAAGAGGAATATGATTATCAGGCGGTGTCAGATGGAGCTCGGACGGCACAGAAGAATTCCTTTACAAGTGCAGTTTTTAAAACACGTATTTATCAAAAATATGTACATAAAGATAAAAAGAAGGCAGCCAATTTCCTGTTAGGGGTATTGATGTATTATGATTGCCTGAGTATATGTGAGTTTAAGAAGACAGAGGCTTTGGAGGAGGTGCAGTTTGTTATTGCAGGTAAGCGGATAATTGCACAGGCTGTTTATGATATATTAACAGATATTATGCAGGAAAAGAAGGTTCATCTTTTGGATGAGGATGAACTGATGGCGGCGAAAGGGGCATTTCGTCTCGCAGAATTATATTATAAATAGAAGGAAGGTGAGTAGGATGATGAGTTACCTGAAGGATAGACTTTTAGAAGAGAAGCTGATTGTTATTCTCAGAGGGTTGGCGGAAGAAAAGCTGATTGCTACAGTAGATATCCTGAAAAATATGGGTATGCACTTTTTTGAGCTGGCTATTGATAATGAATCGGAATTATCAATGGAAAAAAGTCTCCGGAATATTGAAGGCTTAAGAAAGCATTACGGGGATTCCATACATATTGGTGCCGGAACAGTAATAAATAAGCTACAGGTAAAAAGGGTTGCAGAGATCGGAGGAGAGTACATTATTTCTCCGAATTTAAACGAGGAGGTAGTGTGTGCTACTAAAGAAATGGGATTGGTTTCTATACCGGGAGCAGCTACGCCAAGTGAGATCATAAGGGCATATCAGGCAGGTGCAGATATTGTAAAAGTATTTCCGGCAAATTATCTGGGAGAAGCTTATATCCGCGCGATAAAGGCTCCTCTTGACTATATTCCTATTGCTGCTGTGGGTGGAATCCGTCCGGAAGATATACCTGCATTTCAAAGTGCCGGTGTCAGCTGTTTTGGAGTCGGAAAGCAGCTTGTAGATGCCGGTTTGTTTTCAAGCTATTGTGATGAAGAAGTATTTCAGATTATAGAAGACAGAGCAAAAAGATATTTACAGGCGATTCGGTAAATAAGGATTAAAGCATATGCAGGAAAGGAATTGTATGGCCAAATTAAAGATTAATCTGCAAAATCCGGTGTGGCTGAGTCTGGGAGCTCTTTTTTGCTGCGTGCTGTGGGGAAGTGCATTCCCATGTGTGAAAATAGCATATCCACTGTTCAAAATTTCGGATACGGGTAGCCAGATTTTGTTTGCAGGAGTCCGTTTTTTTATATAGGGAATAATTACTTTTATTGTCGGGTGCATTTTGGAAAAACGGATTTTGCGGGTGAGGAAGCTGTCGATTCCGGGGATTATCAGGCAGGGGTTATTGCAGACTACGATTCAATATACGTGTTTTCACATTAGTCTGGCGTATATTTCATCATCAGAAAGTGCAATTATAAATGCTTCAAATGTGTTTATTTCTGTTATAGCAGCGCATTTCCTGCTTAAAAATGAAAGGCTATCCTGGGAAACCATCTTTGGATGTATTGCTGGATTAGCAGGAGTGATTCTGATAAATTTAACAGGAATATTAAATGGTAGTTTTTCCTTTAGGGGTGAGGGACTTATGCTGGCGGCGGCTGCATCTTATGGAATCAGTAATGTATATTTGAAAAAAATAGTAAAACAGGAATCACCGATGGCAATTACGTCATATCAGATATTGTTTGGAAGTCTGCTAATGATAATAATAGGAATCTGTATGGGAGGACGAGTACAGGTATATTCCTTAAAGGCAGCCTGTCTTCTTTTGTATTTGGCAGCACTATCTGCAGCAGCTTTCAGTATATGGACGCTGCTGTTAAAATATAATCCGGTGGGAAAGGTTACAATGTTTGCGTTTTCTATTCCGGTTTTTGGCGTGATAATGTCGGGAATATTTCTCGGTGAGTCCGTTTTTTCTGTGAAAAATATCATAGCACTTGTGCTTGTTAGCGTAGGAATCGGAGTTGTAAATGCTAAACATGGAGAACAACACTACCTATAAATGTTGTTAAAAAAGTCTTATTTATTCCCGGGAGTGTATCCCAAAATTCAGCTATGTTGAATTTTTGAATACACTCCCGTTTTCTTTTTGAGCAGTTTAGTATTTTCGCTTTGTTTCCAGAGAACCTGATCAAAAGGTTATTGTATTTCCTCAGCAACTTGGTAAAATAATTTCATGCTGGATCTGTTTCTGCTGGGTGAAAACAGATAATCACCGGAGGTGGCAGAGAAGGAATTCATGCTGGCTGACTTTCCCATGACGAAGAATAAAGAGGTGCTGAAAGCAGCATGGGAGAAGACTGCAGAGGAAATCTGCCGTCTGACAGAGCAGCGGGGAACTGCAGCATGTAAAGAAAGTACTGAAAAAGGAGGCAGCATGCCGGGAGAAAAACGGTGAAGAGCTACAGGTGTATGCAGTGGCAGACTGTGGCCTTGAAAATGAGATGGTGATGCGTGGTCTTGAAGAATGGCCGGAAAAATTACCATATCTGACGATTGTGATCGTGAAAGTGAGGAAAATATGAGAAAACAGAAATTAATGCTTGGAGCTATTCTTGTTGCTGCAGGCCTGCTAATGGGCTGTGCAGGGACAGCGAAGGGGAGTACAGAGGAAGATACAGAGGCAGTGGTCACAGAGGAAGGACAGGCTGATGAAAATGGGAATGCTTCCACAGAAGAAGATACGATTTCGGAAGATGAGAATGGTCTGACTGCAGAGGCGCAGACAGAAGATGTGGAAAGCAGTGATCCAAGAAATAGCGGCGAAAATGAGCAGATGGATATATATGTGATCCTGTCGAATCCGTCTTTTTCCTATTATAGGTCGGATCGGGTGCAGGAACGGGAGCTTACCGCCATTGCTCTTATCAAGGACAGTGAAGAGCCCAATGAGATCATTGATGAGGATAAGTGGTTTCAGGACAATGGATTGCAGAGACCGGGATTTCCCTATGAGGACGAGAAGTATCGTTATGAGTCCTTCAGAAATGAGGCAGATCAGCCAGCCCTTTTTCTGACAGAGCTGGCTACCGGGAAAACAGTCACCTTTGATCTTAGGGAATATCAGTATAGCACAGAGTATGTGGAAGCGGATTATGATTTTATTGATCAGAATCTTTTTTATGCGGCAGTAAGGGATAACGTTCTTTATCTGGCAACAGGGCATTATACCTATGCAGGTTCCTGTCCACAGACGGCCTATATCACAGCAGTTGATCTGACAGACAACAGTGTACTTTGGAAAACGGAGCCGCTGACCTGTAATGCAAGAGGCTTTGCATTTGTAGATGATTATATCATCTGCGGATATGGATTTACGGCTGAAGACGATTATCTGAAGATTGTCCGCATAGATACTGGGGAAGTAGTACAGGAAATACCGGTAAAAACGGCACCGGATTATATTATCTGGCAGGATGGGATTCTTTATGTAAGAACCTATGATACGAATTATACATTTATGATAGCTGTAGAATAAGCAGAGCATACGCAGAAAGCACAGGAGGAAGAGAAATGTTCAGAGATTTAGTGAAAGCAAACAGAAGCTACAGAGGGTATGATGGGTCTTATCAGATTGACAGGGAGAAGCTGCTGTCTTACGTAGATCTGACCAGATATGCAGCTTCCAGCCTGAATATTCAGCCCTTGAAATATCACATTGCCTGTGAGAAGGAAGAGGTGGCAAAGATTCTCCCGCTTACCAAATTTGCGGCAAGACTGGCTCATTTACACCTTCCCCATGAGGGAATGAACCCGACTGCATTCATTGTCATCTGTCAGGACAAAAATCTGGCACCGAATATTGCAAGCTTTCAGAGAGATGTGGGAATCGTGGCACAGACCATACTCCTTGCAGCAACTGAGGACGGGCTTGGCGGCTGTATGATCGGCAGCTTTTCCCTGGCAGAACTCAAAAAGACACTGGATCTGCCGGAAAATCTGGAGCCTGTACTGGTAGTAGCGCTTGGTAAGCCGGCAGAAAAGATCGTACTGACGGACGTGAAGGAAGATGGCGAGATAGGCTATTACAGAGATGAAAATGATGTGCATTATGTACCAAAGCGTGCGCTTAAGGATATTCTCTGCTAGAGAGTGAGTACACAAAGCATAGGGCTTCAGAGAGTATCAGCAGACATGCCTGCGAAACACGGTGTCCGTTTGGCGTGCCGATTGCGGAGAGAATGAAGAAAACAGCGGAGCTGTTTGGATGCTAAAAATGTCAGGCAATGATAGATAATGCGATCCCCCTTGAGCAGATCAGGCAAAACCAGATCTGTTTAAGGGGGATTTTTTCTGGGAATAACCTTTGACAGAAGTTTATTTTGAAGTATAATAAAAGAGAAAAAATATATTTCAAATTTGTGAGGCGTGAAGTGCTATACGATTATATAGTAAATAATTATGATAAAGATGAACCGATTTTTCTGTCAGAGCTTCCGGGAAATTCCAGAGACTATGTACGACAGGAAATGAAGCAGTTGGCGGATGAAGGTAAAGTAGAGCGTTTGTATAATGGGGTCTATTATTTGTCCTATATGACGATCCTCGGAACAAAAGGAAGGGTTTCTGTAGATAAGCTGGTAGAGAAAAAATATATATCTTATCAGGGGAAAGTTTCCGGGTATATAACAGGAATACAGCTTGCTAATATGTATGGCTTTACCACTCAAAATCCGGCATGCATTGAAGTATGCTCCAATGAGGCTACTACAAAGCAGAGAAAACTTGATATTGATGGACGCAAGGTGATTGTATATAAGCCATTAGCAGAAATCAATAAAGAGAATAAATCAGCACTCCAGTTTCTGGATCTGATGTCTTCTATAGATAAATATAGTGAATTATCAGGAGAAGAGCTTGAAAAAAAACTAAAAGAGTTTGTAAGGGCTGTTAATGTTGATTTTATGAAGGTTAAGGAATATATTTCGTTATTTCCGGATCGGGTTTTCAGGAATATTTATCAGGGGGGATTAATGAGTGAACTGGTATAAAAATCATTCGAAGGAATGGAAAGAAATAATAGAGACAGTAGCTCGTGAAATTGGCAGAACAGAGTTGATGGTTGAAAAAGATACGGTACAATCAATGTTCTTGTCTGAACTGTCTAAGGCTGAATTGCCATTTGTATTTAAGGGAGGAACATCCCTGTCCAAGGCGTATAATATGATTGACAGGTTTTCAGAAGATATTGACCTGTCGATGAATAGAAAACCAACGGAGTCAGAAAGAAAAGCGTCGAAAGAATTAATCATACAAATTGCAGAGTCTCTGGGGATGACACTTGGTAATCCTGATAAAATCAGATCAAGATATGATTATAACAAGTATGTCTTTAAATATATGTCTCTATTTGTAAGCATGCCAGTAGAGATTATCATAGAAACGAGCTATTATCAGACGGCATATCCTGTAGAAAAACATGAAGTGGGAAGCTTTGTAGGGCGTTTCTGTGAGGAGAGAGGAATTGACTTACCAATTCCTTTCAAAGCTGCTAAAGTATATATGAATGTGCAGTCTATAAGACGAACATTTGTAGATAAAGTATTCGCAATCTGTGACTACAGAATTCAAAATATGCAGGATAGAGATTCAAGACATCTGTATGATATTTGCAAATTAGCAGGGCAGTTGAAGATGGACGAGGAGATGGATGCCTTGGTGGATAAAGTTCGTGAGGATCGAATGCTTTCCCCAAACAATCCGTCTGCGCAACTGGAGTATATTATTCCGGAGATGCTTAAGGAGATCATAGAGAGTAAGTTTTATGAATCGGATTATAAAAATGTTACTCAAAAACTTTTGTATGAAGATATTGATTATGACTATGCTGTGCAGAATGGAATTGCACTTGTAGCCCAATCAGATGTTTTTATATACAAGAAAGGTCATATAAAGTAGTATAAATTTATAATATGAACCCCTTCTGCTTTTTCTTATATGTTTTTTATAAAATCCGGCAAAATGATTGGTTTTAAAGGAACTGTAGGCTGCAGGGATTTGGGCGCAGTTGGCATATGAGGGAAACCTGATACATTGGGGCTGGATGGAGAGGGCACTTTGGAAACTGAACTCCCTGCTGGAGTGGAAGGCAGTTCAGAAGCTGGCAACCCGGTGGCAATGATAGTTACGGAGTTATTCATACCTGAACTGTCAGAATCAGTTACAGTTCCCCACATGATATCAGCATTATTTCCGGCAATTTCACGGACGTAGCCGATTGCAGTATTAAGTTCCTGCAGATTTAATCCGGCACTGCAGTTGATCAGAATATGTGTGGCTCCTTTTACACTGGTTTCTAAAAAAGGGGAATTTAAAGCTTCTTTCATAGTATCTATAATAGCCGATTTTTCTGCCATGGCACTGATCCCAATATAACCAATTCCCTTATTCCCGAGAATAGTCTTCAGATCATTAAAATCCAAATTAACCAGACCGCAGTTATGAATAATATTTGTGATTGCATTTATGGTATCCTTTAGTACGCTATCAGCCAGTAGAAAGGCATTTTCAACAGTCAGATTTTTATCTGTGACTGAAACTAGTTTATCATTTGGAATGATAAACAGAGTATCAACATATTCCTTGAGCTTTTCAATTCCGCTTATGGCAGTTTTCATTTTCTTTGTTCCTTCAAAAGAAAAAGGTTTAGTAACTACAGCGACAGTTAAAATATTCAGCTCATGGCATAGTTTTGCGATTACAGGGATAGCACCTGTTCCTGTACCGCCACCCATACCGGCAGTAAGAATAACCATATTGCAATCAGCTAAAAGAGATTTGATGGCCTCTTCACTTTCTTCGGCAGAGGCGCAGCCAATTTCAGGGTTCCCACCAGCACCATATCCTCCGGTTAATTTGGGACCAATCGTTAATGTTCGTGAAGCTTTTGATAAATTAAGAACCATCTGATCTGTATTTATGGAGATGTATTCCAAAGTGTGCGGAGAAGTATTCATATCTACCATGCGATTTACAGCATTATTTCCACCACCGCCAATACCCATAACCAGGATTTTAGGCATTGTGGATGGAACGTCTTTTAATTCTATCATTGTGACCTCCTATTTCCTGAAAAGCATAAATGCAAAACATAAAATGCATTTATGCGAATTTCTAAGATCAGTTATACAATGATAGCTGGTATAATGTCAATAGGAAAAAGCAAAAATGCGAAAATATATTGCAAAAATGCAAAGATGAATGTAAAATAAAACAAAAAGAGATAGTAGAAGGAAACAACATGAAACTTGGAGAACGTATAAAAAACAGAAGAAAAGAACTGGGCATTTCTGTAGACTATGTGGCGAAGGAATTAGGAGTATCTGTTTCAACTGTGTACCGGTATGAAGATTCAAGCATTGAGAAGATTCCGGTTAATGTATTTGAAAAACTGTGTATCATCTTGCAGACAACACCGGCAAGACTTATGGGAAACGAAGAAAAAACAGGGATATCTTTGCCGGAGAATTTCAGTACGGCGCAGGAAGCAATGGAATTTATTTTAAAGATGCCAACGTTGGCTGCATATGGAGGATATGATCTGAAAAAGCTGGATGAAAAAAAGCTAGTTGAGTTTGCTAATGAGATTCTGCAACAGTTACGATTGGTAAGTTATAAGTATAAATAGGAGCAGAGGGGAAAGATGCGAACAAAAGAAGATATTATACGGTATGCCAGAGAATTGCGTTGTGAATATAATACTAGGGATCCATATATTCTTGCGAGGCACTATGGAATTAGGGTAGGTGACGATTTGAAACTGGGTATATCGAAAAAGGCATACACAATAAAGATGGACAATTATCCAACAACGATTATGATCAATAATGTGTATGATATGAGATCAAAAATAGTTTTATGCGCACATGAACTTGGGCATGCACTGTTGCATGACAGTGGTATCAGTAATTTTGCGATCACAGAAAAGAATGCTTTTACAGACGATGAATACGAAGCAAATTTGTTTGCAGTCAGTCTGCTGTTTGACGATAAGGACTTTAATATGCCGATTACACAGATGTCCAATTATATTTTAAAGAGTATTCTGGATTACAATATTGAAGTGAAATGAAACAAAAAAGTATATTATTGAATGCATTTTAACAATGTGGAAGGGAATATAAGTATGGATATTTCTGAACTCACCAGACAGAATGTTATAGATGCCTTGAAATATATTGATGAAAATGGAGTCCCTAGTAGGAGAGATGGTCATAAGTATGAACTTGTGACTGAGGAAGGTAATCGTTATCCACCCAAATATGTAGCTGAGGAAGCAATTCGTCTTGCGTCGGGAACAAAGGAGAAAGTTGACAACGGAGAAAATTTAAGAATAAAACTGCAAGAACTTGGCTTTCATATAGAAAATACCAAAACGAATAAAACAATGCGAAAAAAGAACAGAAAGAGAGAAATGACTGTGCAGCAATATAAAGGGTACAGAAATCAATATTCATCTATGTTGATTGAATCTAAGAATATTATTTTTCATGGAGCACCAGGAACCGGGAAATCCTTTTTAGCAAAGGCGATTGCAGCGGATATCATTAGTAATGGTGAGACTGATAACTATACACAGCTTACGGATGAACAATGCAAACAGGTGGAATTTGTTCAATTTCATCCAAGTTATGATTATACGGATTTTGTTGAAGGGTTACGACCAAAGGTAAATGCTGATGGCACGATGGGGTTTGAATTACAGGATGGTGTCTTCAAGAAATTTGTTGATAAGGCGCAAAAGAACTATGAAAATTCTCAGAAGTCAAGGGAGTTGATAGAAAAGGAACTATCCATACAGGAATCGATGATAGAGTTCTTCTCTAATATTGAATTAGGCGTAAGTGCTTTTCGGACGATTAATGGAAACGAGTTTAACATCACAAGTGTAGATGACAAGCATGTCAATATTTCAATTCCTGGTAATGCTACAGTTAACAAGCTTTGCCTAAATATTGATGAAATTCGAAGAATGCTTGGATCTGGTATAAAATTTGAAAGGCTTAAAGATGTTACTGCTTTCTTTGGAAAGACGTTTGCAATTCAAGCTTATTCCTACGATTTTGCTATTTATAAAGCAATTAAAGCGCAAAAGAGTTTTACACCGCAGGCAAGTGCATCACAGGAAGAATTAAAAAAGTATATCTTTATCATAGATGAAATCAATCGTGGAGAGATATCGAAAATTTTTGGTGAATTGTTTTTTGCTATTGACCCGGGGTATCGGGGCAGAGCCGGTGAAGTGTCAACTCAGTATGCAAATTTACATTCAGATCTGAATGAAAAATTCTATATCCCCGAAAACGTATATATTATTGGTACCATGAATGATATTGATCGTTCTGTAGACAGTTTTGATTTTGCCATGCGCAGAAGATTTCGTTTTGTAGAGTTGAAAGCAGATGAGCAGTTGGAGATGTTGGATTCTTTGAAAAATGACGAAATGAAGTCGGAGGCTGTTCAACGTATGAAGGCATTGAATAGAGAGATTGCAGATGTTGAAGATCTAAATGAAAATTATCAAATAGGAGCAGCGTATTTTCTCAAGTTAAAAATCCTGAATTATGATCAACTCTGGACAGATCATCTGGAACCATTATTACGGGAGTACATTCGAGGAATGTATGATGAAGAGGGCATTATGACCAGATTCGCAAGGGCTTATGGCTATAAAAGACCAATTGAGGATGAGGAGAATGAAAGTACTCAGGGTTAAGGACAATTCAGTAAACAAGAAAGAGTCGTTCGAAGAAATTTCAAAACTTGTATGTAAAATTGCAGATAAAACACTTGAACAGGTTGGAAATGAAGGAATATTTATATTTCCAGAAAGTATTGGAAATGCTGAAGACATTACAGAAGAGCAGATGATACTGCAAAGTACGAATAACTCTTATCGTACTGGAAATGTAATGGGGTTTCTTGGCTTTGGTGATGAGCGTCTTATTATTGAATCTCGTTTTGGACAAGAAGGCAATGATTACTTTATGGAATACCTTCTTGCCAGAGTACTTGATATACCTAATCTCGTGGATATGAAATCAGAAGCTGATCAGGATCAGAAACTGTTTAACTTTTTCCTTTTCTTATTTCCGTATTATTTAAAGGCAGCTATGCGTAAGGGGGTATTTAAGTCGTATATTTGCTGTAAATACAATGATGGGAATGTAAAGGGAAGCATAGATATTGCAAGGCATATTACTCGAAACACACCTTTTACAGGAAATATAGCTTATAGTAAGCGGGAGTTTTCTTATGATAATGATGTTGTGGAGCTGATACGCCATACAATAGAGTTTATTAAGAGAAAGCCCTATGGTAATAATTTGCTTGCCAAGGTTAAAGATGATGTAAAGCTTGTTGTAGATGCAACATCCAAGTTTGAACCTTATGATAGACAACGCATCATAGAATCTAATAAAAAAAGCCCTATCAGACATGCGTATTTCAGAGAATATCTGATGTTGCAACGTCTGTGTTTATTGATTCTACAACACAGAGAACATCAAGTTGGAACAGGAATGAGACAAATATACGGTATATTATTTGATGGAGCGTGGTTGTGGGAAGAATACATAAATACACTCATTGAAAACGCATTTTATCATCCAATGAATAAAGGTGGAAAAGGTGCACAGTGGCTTTTCGCTGGAAACTATGGCTTGATTTATCCAGATTTTATTAGCAAGGATAGTCAAAAAAGAATAATAGCTGATGCAAAATATAAGCCTGTTGATAATATTGGAAATAAGGACTATCTTCAAATGCTGGCTTATATGTTTCGTTTTGAAGCCAGATCTGGGTATTATATTTATCCGGAAGCAGAGAATTCAGAGGATTTGTTCCTATACCTGAATAAAGGATTAACGTATGAGAAGAATGTTGCACGTAGAGAAGATGTTAATATTATCAAGAGGGGATTGAAAATACCATCTGCCGCTGAAGATTATGAAGAATTTTTGATAATGATGCATAGAAGTGAAGGGGAATTTATTACCAGACTGGGAAGGTAATCATTGTTGAGTTTAGATATAGTGGGGCTGACTTTGTGGGATATTTGACCTTGGTGACTTTGGACTTTAGCATATGAAGTAATAGCAGAAAATATCGAGTTATGTAATGTTCAAGGGAAAACAAAAATAGCCGCCATTACTCGCAATAATGACGGCTGTTAACAAAACAGTTATTTGAGTTATTGAGGGTAAGCCGCTGCTCTGGTTTTCCCTTTTATGGTTTCAATATAACATAGTGATATTTCTTTTTCAAGGCATAACACTGGAAAAAGAGCAATTATTATGAAGAAAACAAAAGTAATATGATCAAAATTTAATTGAAAACTATTTTGCGTAATGATAATATAAACACATGGGAAACCAGAGAGCCAGGCGGCTTGCCCTCTTTGCGGAGGGGCAACCCTCCAGACGAAAGAAAGGAGGGAGATGCCAATGTATGTTACATACTCTGATTTGATTCAGATAGGAATATTCATTCGCACCCTTGTAGGATTGTGTTACATGATTTTCAAGGGAAAACGAAAATAGCCGCCATTACTTGCGATAATGACGGCTAAACACTAAAAAGTTTAGTTGAAATTTTCAAGGGTAAGCCGCTTCTCTGGTTTTCCCTTTTATGATTTCAATATAACACAATGATATCTCTTTTTCAAGGCATACCATCGGAAAAAGAGCAATTATTATGAAGAAAGCAAAAGTAATATGGTCAAAATTTAATTGAAAATTATTTTGTGTAATGATAATATAAACACATGGGAAACCAGAGAGCCAGGCGGCTTACCCTCTTTGCGGAGGGGCTGACCCTCCAGACGAAAGAAAGGAGGGAGATGCCAATGTATGTTACATACTCTGATTTGATTCAGATAGGAATATTCATTCGCACCCTTGTAGGATTGTGTTACATGATTTTCAAGGGAAAACGAAAATAGCCGCCATTACTGCAATAATGACGGCTGTTACATAAACAGATACTTAATTATTGGGGTAAGCCGCTTCTCTGGTTTTCCCTTTTTGTGATTTTAATATAACATAATAATGTTATTCTTTCAAGTGCTATTTCCATTCATTGAAGTGCACTCAGATCCAGACGGAAAATGAAATCCTGATCAGGAATCTGTGGTTTCAAAAATCCGGCTAGATAAATCGGACAGTAGAAAACCTTATTATCCACGGAAATGTTTTCATTACAAAATACGATGGCCTGTGAAATGGCATAATGTTCATTGGATAATACAGCAGAAAGAGCATGGTGTCTGGTATAGTCTTTGCCGGATTTTACTTCAATGGGAAGTACATTGCCCTGATACTCAATGACAAAGTCAAGTTCGCCCTGCTTTTTGCTGTTAAAATAATAAAGCTCAAAACCATGAGAGTGCAGCTCCTGTGCTACAGCGTTTTCATAGATTGCACCAAAATTAACGTCAGCTTCATTGTTTAAAATCCGAAGCTGCAGCCCATTAGCATACATGGCAGCCAGTAGTCCTACATCTTCCAGAAAAAGCTTAAAAAGATTGGTTGCCTTGGATAAAAGAAGCGGAAGTACAGGTTCCTGCACGCAGAAGACAGGAAGTGCCGCGCCTGCTTCCCGCAGCCAGATAAAACTGTGCTCATAGCGGGGAAATTTGAAGTTTTCATTGAGATTTTTTAAAATAAATCGTTTGTTTTTGCTGTTCAGTTCACTGGGAATGAGATTGAAAATATCCTCCAGATACAGTTTTTCTTCTGGATCATATTTGGCAATATCTTTCTTATAAAGCTGCAGAATACCCTGCTGTATCTGATAGACTTCACGAAGGTTATTGGTATCAAGGTAGCGCTGTACAACGGCAGGCATACCGCCGACAATTAAGTATAGACGAAACAATTCCATCATTTTGGGATGGATCATGGAGTCTATCGATTCCCTGTTTTCAAAACAATTCTGCAAATGGGTGAGAACCTGATCGGAGATCTTATTTGCCCGGCAAAATTCCATAAAATTTAAAGGAAACATTTCGAAAACGGTCATATAGCCAACCGGCACAGAACGGACATCCTTTAATTCAACACCAAGAAGGGAACCGCTCAGAATATAGCGGTAGCTGCCTTCGTCCACCAGAAACTTAATGGCAGTAACAATTTCCTTGCATTCCTGAACCTCATCAAAGAAAATGAGGGTTTCCCCCTTTTTCATGGGTATGTCAGTTAATGCGGAAAGGCGTAGAAGAATATCACGGCTGTCTCTGGCATTTTCAAACAGAGTGACAGCTTGTGGAGTTTCGATAAAGTTGATTTCAATCACATAGGGAAAGTGCTTTTTAGCATAGTTTCGGATAGAAAAAGTCTTACCGACCTGACGGGCACCGGTAATCAGGAGAGCTTCTCTGGGATTGTGAGAGAAAAAATCCTCTATTTGCTGATCCATGTCTCTGTATATCATAAAAACCTCCAAAAACACTTTCTTTACTAATAGTATGTCACTGACTGCCCGTTTATGCAACAGATTTTTGCCTGATTTGTCCGTTTTTCCAACGAAAATATTGAGAAATTGTCCGCTTTTCCGATTTAATAGTACTAATATTTTTCCATAACTCTCCGATATTCATAAAGAAGAAATCAAATATTGTTCACGGATGAGAATGTAAGCTACGGATGGCTGACCTGCAGAAGCGGTTGCCCATCCGTTTTTATGTCGCTTAAAGCGACCGCCGCAGGAGAAGAAATCATAACAGGGCAGAACGTTATCACAGAGAAGGAGGACAAATGGCAGTTTCAGGAATTGGTACAGCATACAACATACTGTACGACTATCAGAGCAGAACACGGGGGACAGAGCAGGAAAACAAGCAGAGTGAGCGTTTTTCAGATGCACTCTCTGCGGATGGAAAGACAGTACCCTATGGAGCCATGGCAAAGGATGGCATCATAGAATACAAGGGTGTCATTTTTACCTGCGATTATGAAAATAACAGGATTTGCCTCGGAGATGTTTCCGACAAGAATAAGTGTATCAATATTGCACTTTCCGGTGGTGGAAGTCTTGTGGTAAACCGGGAAAATCTGGGGGATCTTTCACGTGCCATTGGCATGTTTTCACCGGAAGATGTCAATCTGATCCTGCGTGCGCTGGCAAGGGATAAACAGATCCAGAAAATGCAGCATGAGATCGATGACATGGAAAATGGAGAAGAGGCGCAGCAGGTCATCCGGGAAAAGATGCAGGAAATCTATAAAAAGGTGACAAAGGGAGAAACAGAAGAGAAATTCCAGATCGGCGGTCAGTCTTACAGCAAGAAAGAGTGGGAGAAGCTGCTGGAGGAATTTGATGATGCACAGGATGAGGTAAAAGAGGAGCAGGAAGAGCGGCTGGAAAAGCTACTGGAAGAGGAGAAGAAAAAGAAACTTCTTGAAAAACAGCAGGCTGCTGAAGATGAGGAAGAAGACGAACTGGACAAACACATAGAAAAGCTGTTTGAGGACAGGACAGAGTAAGCTTTGATATTAGTTTCAGACGGTCAGATTCGGTTTCATCAGATTCAGGTTCTGAAACAGATTGTTAGGCAGAGAAAAAGGATGTACTATCATTTAGAAGATGGAAGTATATCCTTTTTATATTGGCTGATCCAGAAAAGAACATTATGGAGGCGGAAAGTGAGCAGGAGGATGCAAAATAGTATGCAGAAAAAAGAAAAAGGAATCGGGTAGCCTGACCGGATCCTGCCTTATTTCAAAGCGCAGTGACCTGTGCTGCTCATTGTCACCCTGACGGGACAGGAACCGGGTGCTGTAGTATCCCGGTTTGTAGGGGATGTGGACGTGGTGGAAAAGCTGTTTACCTCCGGGATCATCAGTATGTTTGCTGATGCCTTCAAGATCATCAGTATTCTTGTAGTGATCTGAGTGAAAAACAGGGGACTTGCCATTGTACTTGCTGTGATTCTGCCATTCCTGTTCTGGTTTACCAGAAGGGTTCAGAAAAGTATGCTTGCTGCAAAGGTGGAGAACAGAAGGGCAGTTGGACGGGCTTCCGGCTGCGTGCCGGAAACGTTACATAATATCAGGACGATCCACTGTCTGCAGAAAGAGAAATATATGACAGAGCGTTATGACCGGTATATCGGGGAAAGCTACCGGGCGGTGGAGCGGTCCAATATCTGTGATACCATTTATTCGCCGGTGATCCTGATCCTGAATGCAGTCGTAGTGGCAGTTGTCATGCTTTTGTCGGCATCTGGGAATGCACAGGTGCTGATGCTCTTTGGAATGAGTGCCGGTACAGCGGTAGCAGTGATCAATTATATTTCCCAGATCTTTGGACCGGTGGAAAGTCTTGGCATGGAGATCCAGACGATCCAGTCAGCAATAGCCGGTGTGCATAGGATCAATGAATTCCTGGGACTGGAGGAAAAGGAAGAGGTGACCGGTTGGCAGGAAGCGTTGCAGCAGAGTCAGGCGGCTGTCCGGGAAGAGGATGAAGAACAGGATGAAATTATTACAGAATTTCAACATGTCACCTTCGGTTACCGGGAGCAGGACATTCTGCAGGATTTCAGTTTCCAGATCAGAAAAGGAGAAAAGGAAGCTGTTTGGCTATGTAGAGCAGACCTTCCATCAGGTTTCAGGTACGGTAAGAGACCAGATCACTTTGTTTGATCCTGCGATCACGCTGGAAATGGCAGAGGAGGCAGCCAGACTGGCAGGACTTCATGAAACGGTTATGGCACTGGAAAAAGGCTATGACATGCCCTGCATGGATGGAATTTTTTCAGAGGGACAGTGGCAGCTTCTGTCGATTGCAAGGGCAGTGGCGGCAAGGCCGAAGATCCTTCTGCTGGATGAGATCACGGCAAAACTGGATGCACAGACAGAAAAAGAAGTATTACGAGCACTGCAGAGAGCAGCAGATGGAAGAACGGTGATCTCCATTTCCCACAGGATAAATGCCAGAACCGGAAGAGTGATCACCGTGGGTTGGGAAGAGATGCAGGCTGAATTATGATTTTTCCTTGACTGGAAAGAAAAAACGAGGTTACTATAATCAAATAGCTTTCAGAACAGGGGTACTTACAGATGGAGAAAAATTTAACAACCGGCAGCGTACTGAAGAATGTAGCAATTTTCTCTCTTCCTTATTTATTATCGTATTTTCTGCAGACCCTGTATGGGATGGCAGATCTGTTTATCGTAGGGCAGTTTGAGGGAATAGCCAGTACTACAGCGGTTTCCATAGGATCTCAGGTAATGCATATGATCACGGTTATGATCGTGGGACTTGCCATGGGAGCAACGGTTACGATCGGACAGGCAGTAGGAGCAAAAGACAGAGAGGGTGTTTCCCTGAAAGTGGGAAATACGGTGACACTTTTTATGGGTGTTGCCATTGGCCTTGTGGTGATCCTACTTCTTTTTACCAGGTTGATCGTATCTGTAATGTCAACGCCGGCAGAAGCAGTGCAGGGCACGATTACCTACCTGACGATCTGCTTTATCGGAATCCCTTTTATTACAGCTTATAATATCATCAGTTCCATATTTAGGGGACTTGGCGACAGTAAAAGCCCCATGTATTTTATTGCTGTGGCCTGTGTGACCAATATTGTACTGGATTATGTATTTATGGGAATCCTGCATCTTGGCCCGGCAGGAGCTGCCCTTGGTACCGTTTGCTCTCAGGCGGTGAGTGTGATCGTATCCTTGATCGTGATACTGAAGCAGAAAGAAGAACTTGGCGTAAGCAGAGAATGCTTTAGACCAAGAAAGCAGGTGATCTCCCTGATCCTGAAGATCGGTATCCCGGTGGCACTGCAGGATGGCTTTATCCAGATCGCCTTTATTGTCATTACGATCATTGCCAACCGCAGAGGCTTAAATGATGCGGCAGCAGTCGGTATCGTGGAAAAGATCATCAGCTTTCTGTTTCTGGTTCCTTCTTCCATGCTTTCTACTGTGTCAGCACTGGGAGCCCAGAATATCGGGGCAGGGAAGCCTGAGAGGGCAAGACAGACACTGTGCTATGCCACGATCATTACGGTATGCTTTGGTATCGGGGTAGCGATTATCATGCAGATTATTCCGGAAACGGTAGTGGCGCTCTTTACCGATGCCGGAACTAACAGCGGTGCCGATGTGGTAAGACTTGGCGGCCTGTATCTCCGGGGCTATATATTTGACTGTATTTTTGCAGGCATCCATTTCAGCTTCAGCGGATATTTCTGTGCTCTTGGAAGATCTGAGTTTTCTTTCCTGCATAATATTCTGGCGATCCTGTTTATTCGGATTCCGGGTGTTTATGTAACATCCATGCTGTTCCCGACAACGCTGTTCCCGATGGGACTGGCAACAGCAGCAGGATCTCTGTTCTCAGCAGCCATTTGTGTAATTATATTCTATGTGTTACAGAAGAGGTAAAAAGCATGAAAAAGATAATATCCTTTATGAAAAAAGAAACCGTGCTGACTATCGCCACACTGCTGGCGGTAGTGTCGGCATTTTTTGTTAAGCCGGACAGGCAGTATATCGGCTATATCGATTTCCGGACACTGGGTATCCTGTTTGGCCTGATGGTGATTATGCAGGGATTTCAGCGGACGGGATTGTTTGACCGGATTGGAAAAAGCCTGCTGCAGAAGACGGGAAAGCTCTGGCAGCTGATTCTTGTGCTTGTCATGCTGTGCTTCTTTTTCAGCATGCTGATCACCAATGATGTATCACTGCTTACCTTTGTACCCTTCAGTATCTTAGTCCTTAAAAAGTGTGGACAGGAACAGGCGATGATCCCGACAGTGATCCTACAGACAGTGGCAGCTAATCTTGGCAGTATGCTGACACCGATCGGAAATCCACAGAATCTGTATCTGTACGGGCTTATGGACTGTAGTATTCCGGAATTTATGGGGATCTTGTTACCTTACACTGTGATGACATTTGTGCTTCTTCTGCTTTCCCTGTTATGTATCAGGGGAAAAGGACAGGAGATTTCCTGCAGGATGGAAGAGGGGACGGAGATAAAGCAGAGCAGGAAATGCCGCAATCTGATCTATGGGCTGTTGTTTCTGCTTGCGCTGCTTGTGGTAGCCAGAATCCTTCCATATGGTGTCCTTGTGACAGCTGTGTTTTTGTACACGATCATTTTTGACAGAGAGCCCCTGAAAGGAGCGGATTATGCTCTGCTGGTTACCTTTGTCAGCTTTTTTATATTGATTGGGAATCTTGGCAGGATCAGTCTGATCCGGGAAGCGCTGGAGCGTTTTGTGAGTGGACGGGAGATCCTGACAGGGGTTCTGGCAAGCCAGATGATCAGCAATGTACCGGCAGCAGTACTTCTTTCCGGTTTTACAGAAAATTACAGAGATTTGCTGGTCGGGGTGAATCTTGGTGGTCTTGGTACCCTGATCGCATCTATGGCCAGCCTGATCTCTTTTAAGCTTTATACAAAGTGTTATAAGGAAAACAGAGGCAGATATCTCAGATGGTTTACGCTTGTGAATATCATTTATCTGTTTCTTCTGTTGACAGCAGCTCTTTACTTGTACCGATAGACGAAATATTGTATAATACACCGAAAAGAATGAAATCAGGAACGGAAGAGAATACGATGGATTTTGGCAATATGATGAAGCTCATGGGAGCATGGAACACCTTTAAAAGAAATCATCCGAAATTCCCGGCCTTCTGCAGGGCAGTGCATGCAAAGGGACTTAGGGAAGACAGCGTGGTGGAGATCATTGTGACGACACCGGAAGGTGAGAGGATCGAGACAAGCCTTAAGGTAAAGGCTGAGGATCTGGAGCTGATCCGGAATCTGACAGGCATGGTATCGTAGATGGCAGAGAGAATGAACCAGAAGCTGAAGATCCTTTATCTGATGAAGATTCTTCTCGAAAAGACGGATGAAACGCACAGTATCACCGTACAGGAGATGATCACAGCGCTGGCCTCCTATGGGATCACGGCGGAGAGGAAAAGTCTTTACAGTGATCTGGAGAGTCTGCGTACCTATGGTCTTGATGTGATCGGTGTGCAGGAAAACCGGAATTATTATTATTATGTGGGAAACCGGCAGTTTGAACTGGCAGAATTAAAGCTTCTGGTAGATTCTGTGCAGTCAGCCAGATTTATTACGGCTCGTAAGTCAGCAGAGCTGATCCATAAGATCGAAGGATTGGCAAGCCAGTATGAGGCTTCCAAGCTGAACCGTCAGGTCTATGTGACGGAACGGGTCAAGACTATGAACGAAAGCATTTATTATAATGTAGACAGTATCCACACAGCAATCAGCGAGAATGCACAGATCCGCTTCCAGTATTTTAACTGGAATGTGGATAAAGAGATGCTTCTTCGCCGGAACGGTGGATATTATGAGATCAGCCCCTGGGCGCTGACCTGGAATGACGAGAATTACTACCTGGTAGGCTATGACAGCAGTGAAACGAAGATCAAGCATTTCCGGGTAGACAAGATGCTTCATATTGAAATGTTTCCGGAGAAACGGGAGGGCAGGGAAGTTTTTCAGGAATTTGATATGGCGGTCTATGAACGGAAGATGTTTGGCATGTTTGACGGCAGGGAAGAGAACGTGAAGCTGCTCTGTGATAATGCCATGGCAGGGATCGTGATCGACCGCTTTGGAAAAAACGTTCCCTTTCTGAAAAAGGACGCAGAGCATTTCACGATGAATGTGAAGGTAGCGGTGAGCAGGCAGTTCTTTTCCTGGGTCATGGGTCTTGGAAGCGGTGTGCGGATTATCGGTCCTGTATGGGTCGTGGATGAAATGAAGGAAGAAATACGTAGATTATCGAAGCAGTATTTACAGGAGAATCAGCATGAAAGTGGTATTACAGGATCTGACGAAAAAATTTAAGAGCCGGGATAAAAAGGGAAAGGGTGAAGTGGTTGCGGTAGATCATTTTACCTTTGAAATACCGGACGGGGAACTGGTAGGGCTCCTTGGCCCTTCCGGCTGTGGCAAGAGCACCACCCTTTTTATGATCTGCGGGCTGCAGAAGCCCACAGAAGGAAGGATCTTTTTTGGAGAAGATGATGTGACGGAGCTGCCGCCAGAGAATCGTGGTGTGGGTGTAGTATTTCAGAATTATGCACTGTATCCGCATCTGAGCGTGCTGCAGAATATCACCTTTCCACTAGAGAATCTGAAGGGTAAGGATAAGCTGACAAAGGATGAGATGAAAGAGAAGGCCATGGAAGCGGCAAGGCTTGTACAGATCGAGAAGCTGGTGGACAGAAAGCCAGGTGAGCTTTCCGGTGGTCAGCAGCAGAGAGTTGCCATCGCAAGGGCTCTTGTAAAGATGCCAAGTGTTCTTCTTCTGGATGAGCCGCTGTCCAATCTGGATGCAAGACTCCGCCTGCAGACAAGGGAGGAGATCCGCAGAATCCAGAAGGAAACAGGAATTACCACAGTGTTTGTCACTCACGATCAGGAAGAGGCTATGAGCATTTCGGACAGGATCGTTGTTATGAAAGAGGGAGTGATCCAGCAGACAGGAAGGCCTCAGGAGGTCTATGAGAACCCGGTGAATCTGTTTGTGGCAAGGTTTCTTGGAACACCACAGATCAATCTGTTTGAAGGCCGTGTGGAGAAGGGACAGCTTCTGATCGGAGAAGAAGCTGTGCTTTCTGTCAGAGGGGTGGAGGATCAGCCACTTACTGTGGGAATCCGTCCGGAAGGCTTTCTCCTGCGGGAGGATGGTCCCTTGTCACTTGACCTTGTACGTGTAGAGGTGATGGGAAGAGATATCAGTGTGGTCTCTACAAGTGCGGTGTCCATAAATTCCACGGTGCGATCTATTATTGATGCGGAAATGCGGCTTAAGGTGAAGGAAAAGAAGGTGTGCTTCGCCCTTCGGCCTTCAAAGGTGCTGCTGTTCCATAAGGAAACAGAAGAGAGGATCTATCCGGAGGAAGAGGAGTGATGGAAAATAAAAATGGAAAAGCGTTTCTATATCTGCTGCCGGCGATTCTGTTCCTTGGCTGCTTTATGGTATATCCGCTGATCGATGTATTTGTGTATTCTATGGAGGAGGGATACAATTTTGCCTCCCAGACCTATTTTTCTATTGGAACCTACAATTTTTCCTATGTACTTCACGATCCCTATTTTCTGCAGGCAGTGAAGAATACCCTTCTGATGGTTGTGATCACGGTACCCATTTCTACAGGGATCGCCCTGCTGGTCTCACTGGCGCTCAGCTCTATCGGACCGCTGCAGAAGCTGTTCCAGACTATCTATTTCCTGCCGTATGTGACGAATACACTGGCAGTTGGTCTGGTATTCATGATTTTGTTTAAAAAGACAGCCTATACAGATGGACTTGTGAACCTGATCCTGAAATGGTTTGGGGCTTCTGTGGTGGATTTCATTGACGGACCTTACTGGGCGAAGATGTTTGTGCTGTGCTTTTATATCATCTGGGTAGTCATGCCGTTCAAGATCCTGCTGCTGACAAGTGCGCTGGCATCTGTAGACCGGAATTATTACAATGCCGCAAGAGTAGATGGGACGTCTTCTTTCCGGATCTTTTATAAGATCACACTTCCCATGATCTCACCCACCTGCTTTTATCTGATCATCACAGGCTTTATCGGAGCCTTCAAGGAATACAGTGATGCGGTGGCACTGTTTGGGACTGACCTGAATGCAGCGGAGATGAATACCATTGTAGGCTACGTGTATGACATGCTGTATGGGGACAGCGGTGGATATCCGTCCTATGCATCGGCAGCGGCGATCCTGCTGTTTGTCATTATCCTTACGATCACCTGCATTAATCTCATGGTAAGCAAAAAGCACGTATATTATTAAGGGAAAAGAGCATGGAATCTAATACAGATTATGAAGTAATTGAAAAAAAGGCAAGGAACAGGAAACGGCTGTCACAAACGATCCTGTATATCCTGCTGACGATATGGGCAGTACTGGTATGCTTTCCTTTTTACTGGATGCTGCTGACCTCCGTAAAAGGGTACGGAGAATATAATTCCGAATATATCCCAAGGTTTTTTACCCTGTCACCTACGCTGAAGAATTATGCGGATGCCTTTACCAGTGTGCCGCTTGGCAGATATCTGCTGAATACGCTGATCTTTACAGTGATCACGACAGCGCTGATGCTGGTGGTCATTACGCTGGCGGCCTACGCCTTTGCCAGACTGGAATTTAAGGGAAAGAATCTGATCTTTACACTGTTTCTTTCTCTGATGATGATTCCGAATGAACTGGTGATCATCACGAACTTTGCTACGGTCACAAACTTAAATCTGAGAAATACCTTTGCAGGTCTGATCCTGCCGTCGGTAACCAGTGTGTTCTACATATATTTGTTGAAGGAAAATTTTGCGCAGGTACCGGATTCTCTTTATTATGCGGCCAAGGTGGACGGAACCTCTGACCTGAAATATCTGTGGAGGGTCATGATCCCCATCTGCAGACCAACGCTGGTCACAGTAGGGATCCTGAAGGTGATCGAATGCTGGAACTCCTATGTATGGCCAAGGCTGATCACAGACAATGAAAGGTATTATCTGGTGTCAAATGGTATTCAGGAGATCCGTGAGAACGGCTTTGGAAGAGAAAATATACCGGCCATGATGGCAGCAGTAGTGATCATATCCTTGCCATTGATCGTACTGTTTCTGATTTTCCGGGAAAAGATCATGAGTGGGGTATCCCAGGGAGGAACCAAGGGATGAGAGCATGGAAGAACCGGCTGCGGAGAGGCCGGGAAGACCGAAAAAGAAAACTGGCAGCAGTGTCTGCCGGAGTGGCCTGTGCAGTACTTTTTCTGACAGGCTGTCATGGATCAAAGGGACTTTCAGCCTTTGCTGTTCCGGAAAGCTTTGATGAAACAAGGAACTATGAGATCACCTTCTGGGCAAAAAATGATACCAATAAAACCCAGACAGCCATTTATCAGAAGGCCATTACGGACTTTGAAGGGATATATCCGAATATCCGGGTCAACTTACGGCTTTATACGAATTACGGTGATATTTACAATGATGTGATTACGAATATTTCCACAGGGACCACACCGAATGTCTGCATCACCTATCCGGATCATATCGCCACCTATCTGACAGGTACAAATGTGGTGGTACCGTTAGATGATCTGTTTGCAGATGCTTCCTATGGACTTGGGGGAGATCAGGTAAGGTTTGATTCTGTGAAGGAAGAGGAGATCGTTCCGCAGTTTCTGAAGGAATGCAGCTTTGATGATCATTATTATGCACTTCCTTACATGCGCTCCACAGAAGCCTGCTATGTGAATAAAACCTATGTGGAAAAGCTGGGCTACACGCTGCCGGAAACATTGACCTGGGATTTTATATGGGAGGTTTCCGAAGCGGCCATGGAAAAGGATGCAGACGGAAATTTCAAGGTAAATGGACAGAATGTCATGATCCCGTTCCTGTATAAGTCCACAGACAATATGATGATCCAGATGCTGTATCAGAAGGGTGCAGGTTATTCGGATGAAGCAGGGAATATTGAGATATTCAATGATACTACGGCAGAGCTGCTGAAGACAATTGCAGGGCATGCTGCAACCAAGGCATTTTCTACCTTTAAGATTTCCAGCTATCCCGCCAATTTCCTGAATGCCGGACAGTGTATTTTCGCTGTGGACTCCACAGCAGGGGCAACCTGGATGGGAACGGATGCACCGCTTTGCGATATCAGTGAGGATAAGCTGGTTTCTTTTGAAACAGAGGTAATGATGGTGCCCCAGTTTGATCCAGGGAACCTTAAGATGATCTCCCAGGGACCGTCTGTCTGTATTTTTAACAAGGCAGATCCGCAGGAGGTGCTGGCTTCCTGGCTGTTTACCCAGTATCTTCTGTCAGATGAAGTGCAGACAGCCTATGCAGAAACGGAAGGGTATCTTCCGGTAACTACTAGGGCACAGCAGTCGGAAGAATATCAGGATTATCTTGCCAGGACCGGAGAGGACAATAATGTCCATTATGAAGTAAAGATCAAAGCGTCAGAGCTGCTGATGGCACATCTTGATGATACCTTTGTGACACCGGTATTCAACGGATCGGCTTCCCTGCGTGATGGTGCAGGCCAGCTTATAGAGAGTACGGTAAAGTCGGTAAGAAGGGGAGAAACGGTGGATGATGCCTATATCAGTAAGCTGTACAGTGATGTAACTTCCCTGTACAGACTGAAGAGGGGAAGTACAACGACCGGTGAGAAGGAGGAGCTTGGTCCGCTTCCTGTGACAGCGAAGCTTCTTCTGGGAAGCCTGATCACAGTATGGGTGATTCTGCTGCTTATCTTCAGTCTGCAAAAAATTAAAAAATACAGGGGAAATCACAAAAAAGATTGATTTATAGTTAAAACTTCATTACAATGACAGAGGATTGAAGCCCGCTGATGATAAAATTTCTTATGAGGCTTCAGAATGGAGGAAAATATGAAAAAGTATTTGGCAGTACTTCTTGCAGCAGCTACGGTATTTGCGCTGGCAGGCTGTGGCAGCAAGGATGCAGGAACAGATGAGAAGTCAGAAGGTGTTATGACCTATGAAGAGTACATGGCAGCGCCGCTTGACAGTGAAGTGGTAATTGAAACCTATGTGCAGGCAAAGCAGTCCTGGTGGGATGATCAGGCAACTGTTTATTCCCAGGATAAGGATGGCGCTTACTTCCTTTACAATATGGCATGCTCTGAGGAGGATTATGAAAAGCTGGTTCCCGGAACCAAGATCAAGGTGACCGGTTACAAATCTGAGTGGTCCGGTGAAGTAGAGGTGACTGATGCTGTATTTGAGATCGAGGATGGCAGCTATGTAGCAGAGGCAGAAGATGTAACTTCTCTGCTTGGCACAGATGAACTGATTGGTCATCAGAATGAGTTTGTAGCCTTCAAGGGAATGACAGTAGAGGATTCCGGTGATGGCGCAGCCTTCCTGTACAGCTGGGATGGCTCAGGCAGTGATGGGGATGATCTTTATTTCCAGGTATCCTACAATGGACAGACCTATACCTTTACCATAGAATCCTATCTTTGCGATAATACAACGGAAGTATATCAGACCGTAAAGAATCTGAAGGTTGGTGATACTGTGGATATGGAAGGCTTTCTTTACTGGTATGAGGGTGTAAATCCTCACATCACATCTGTAACTGTTAAATAACAGTTACAGATTACAGGAATTTTCTGCCGGCTGCTCATAGCACTGATTGGTGTCCTGCTTATTTCAAAAGATGGACACCCTTGTCAAGTAGGGAAAATCCTCTGTCAGCCAGTCCCTTCTGGTAACATTCTGCAGAAGAAGAGGTTCCGGAAAGGACTGGAAGTACAGAAGGGGGAAGAGCCTTTTTACAGGCTGCTTCAATAATGGACATAAACTGATCTGTGATCTCTGCACCGCCAATAACGATTTTATCCGGGTTGAGAAGACAGATCATATTGATCACGATCTGGGATAGAAGACTGGCTTTTGTCGCAGCCTCAGCACAGAGCAGCTGGCTTTCCACACTCTGTCTGTTACCGATCTGCATATAACCGGCTTCTCCGGCAAAGCTTGCAAAGCCGTGGTATAACCTGCGCCCGATGATAATACCGGCACCGAGACCGGTGCCATTTATCTGCAGATAGATCAGGTTCTGACAGTCAGATTCATCTATCTTGAGATAGCCAAGAGCTGTAGCGTTGATGTCATTGATGACGGAAACCGGAAGCGGGAACCTTTTTCGCAGTATAGTTCCTATGTCCTGATCTTCCCATTCGGGGATCTGGGAGATGGCATATACAATGCCTTTTTCTGAAACAGCGCCAGATTACACAGTTCTACACGGCTTGCAGAGCCGAGTGCCTGAAGCGCATGACGGGAATGGTACGGAGTGCTTTGAAGAATCCACCGGGCCGGTTGTCTCCTGGCCGATCACATCATATTTAAGCGGGATCCGCTCATCCTTTTCTCTGGCATCCAGACCACCTACACGGATCTGTGCGATAACAAAGGAAGCGTCCTTAAGGCCTTCTCTACCATACGCTTTGCAAAGGCTGTGTTAATGGAAACCTTTTCCTCGCCTTCAGGAATATCGATCAGGACGACCTTTGTGACAGGAAGGGAATCCTTGTGGTTGATGATGCCTTCCATTAATTCGGGTGTGTAGCTGCTCCCCCCCCGCCGATCACTGCAATTTTCATAGTCTTAATAGCTCCTCTATTTAAACTTATTTAAGAAACTTTTTTAAGAGAATTAAATAAGCAGCAGCCTGCTTGATACCGTATAGGAGAACAGCAGGATCAGAAGCTGTGTCCGCCACCGCCGCCTGAGCTTCCGCCACCGCCACCTGAGCTTCCTCCTCCGCTGCCGCTGCTGGAAGGGTTATAAACCTTGGTAGTGGTTGTTTTTTTTGCAGCTGCATTGCGGAAGGCAAAGGAGACCTGACCGGCAGAAAGAAGCTCTTCGTCAGAGCATTTTCGGCTGTGGGAAAGAAAGCTTACCAGGAAGTAATTCAGCAGGGCAGAAAGAAGAAGAGCCAGCAGGGCATTGCTGATATATTTCATGGGCATGGCAATTTTCTGTCCCTCAAGCAGAGATGCGATCTGGTCGAAGGCATTGTCTGCGCAGGTGAAGTAGTCTCCGTCTGAAGCGTAGGTGTATATATTATCGGTTATAACGTTGGCATAAGAGGTCGTAACTGTCCTGTAAACATCACCATCACTGAATATGTACAGCTTGCGGTTATCCATATCGATCAGAAACAGGGTACCATTCACCACGCCGCTGCCAAATGTTTCGTGGAAATAAGAGCGGGCGTAGGAGGAGGTTGACTGTGGATTATAGTCAATGCTTTTGAAGGCCACATTGCCATAATAGCTGACACGCTCCATGGTATCAGCGAGAAGGTTCTTTTCTTCCGTAGTCAGAAGAGCTGCGTCATCCTCGATCAGGATGTCGTAGCCGGTTTCCGGATTATACCAGGAGAAGGATGCGGATTCTTCTGCCAATACAGTGCCAGCAGGCAGAAGACCGGCAGCCAGTAAAGATAAAAGAATCGCCATTGTTAAAGCTTTCAGCAGCTTTTGGAGCTTTGGGTTTCCAATATAGCAGATCAGGTATTTCATGCGTCATCCCCCTTTCGGGCAAATTGAGGAAGAGGCCTTGTAGTCAGTGTATTATATTTCAGCAGAATGGCTGCCATGGTAAACAGTGTGCACAGGAAAGTAAGGAAACAGCCGCCATAGTACCAGATATCGGAGACTGGATCCACCATAAGAACGATAATGGCGATCACAAGGGCTAATACAGAGCCAAGAAATCCGGGAAGCTGCGTGCCGAAAACAGGAGCTTTACTGTAACTCCAGAATTCCCCGAAGGTCATGGTAAAGGTTGCTTTCTTTGTTTTTTTCTTTGACTTTTTTTTCGTCTGTCTGGCGGCAAGATCCTGATAGCCTTTATCGTCAAGTCTTGTTTCCCGGCGGTAGATCTTACGGGTTTCCAGCCAGAACAGGATAAAGGTGGACACTGACAGAAAGGCAGACAGTATCAGAAGACTGGTTGGTGTCAGTGTGAGCACCGGATTCAGCAGAAGGAAAAGCAGAGTGGCCAGGAACAGTGTACTGATCAGGTATTTCACCGGGGCTATGGGAATATCTGCGGATATTTTGCCGGTCTGACCATTGATGGTGGCATAGGCTACACGGTCTTTGTGTCGGTAGGCCATAAACCAGATGGGATACATGACGGCTTCCGGCTTTTTGGTTTTCGTGCACAGAGAGGCATTCTGACTGGAGGGTGTAATGCCGGGATCCGGGTGAAGGCCTTTGAAGGGCTTCATCTCCCTGATCCTCTTCATGCTGGCAGTGTTGGCGATCTGCTTGGCGTCTTCGATATAAACTTCTTCCCCGATATCAGAGATATCTGCATAGAAACCGCTTAAAAAGGCGGGGGTAAACTGCTTTTCGTCACAGGGCTGATAAGGAGCGATCTGTCTGCTGATAGTATCGTCAAGAGTAGCTGAGGCATCAAAGGAAAGATGGCTGTAGGAGGCATCGATATCACCTGTGAGACGGTAATGATCGGTGTAATCGTAGCTACCCTTGCGATATTGCTTTTTTCCTTTGAGCTGAGAAGCCCCCTTCTGTACTACATGATAGCAGTAATAGGGAATGTATATGCCGCGGAACTGGTTCAGTGCCTTTTCCTGCTTCAGCTCCTTTGGAGCGAAAAGGGCACGGCGCATCCGGCCAAGATAAGCCTTTTTACAGGAATCCTCCGTAATTTTAAAGGGAATGATACGTACAGGCCGCTTCTCATTGGATAGGCGGCCGGACAGAATGGTAGAAGCGCCACAGAAGCTGCAGAATTCTGCTGCAGAATTATCGGTACTCAGGATCTCTCCACCGCACTGCGGGCAGGTGAAGATAGTTGCTTCAAAGGCAAAGGTTTCTTCTGCATCGTTTTCCTTTTTCAGGGAATACGGATCAAAGGTTGTCTGGCAGTAATCACATTTCATCAGCTGATCTTCAATGCTGAATTTCAGATTACCGCCACAGTTTGGGCATTCGTACATAGGATATCCTTTCTTTTCTGTAACTTTTGACAAGAAAATTGAACTTGCCACTTGCGAAGAAACAGGTAATCTTTTATTCTATAGTAGCGAAAACAGAGCAGATGTTCAATAAAAGAATTTGAGGAAATATGTATGAAATACAAAGCAGTGATTTTTGACATGGATGGAGTGATTTTTGATTCAGAGCGGCTGAGTCTGGCCTGCTGGGAGGAGACAGCGAAGAAATTCGGACTGACAGGCATTGAAAGATACTGTGATCTGTCAAGGGGTGTCAATGAAGCAGGGTCAGCTAAGATCTTTTACAGCCTTTATGGGGAAAATGGTCTGACCTATGAGGAATGCCGGGCGGAAAATTCAAGACTCTTTCATTCAAGGTATGATGGAGGCAGGCTGCCGATGAAGAAGGGTGTGACAGAGCTGCTTCCTTATCTGAAGGAAAAGGGATGGATCGTGGGACTGGCTTCTTCGACCAAGGAGGCTACTGTGACGCAGGAGATCCGGGATGCAGGACTGATGCCGTATTTTGATAACCTGACCTGTGGGGATATGCTTAAGAAAAGCAAGCCAGAGCCGGATATTTTCCTGATGGCATGTGAAAAGCTTGCTGTGAAGCCGCAGGAAGCCATTATCATAGAAGATTCCCATAATGGGATCCGGGCAGCCAGCCGTGCCGGGGCAATGCCTGTAATGGTGCCGGATATGATGCCGGTGACAGAGGAGATGAAGGAGCTTGCCTATAAGATCTGCAAAGACCTGCTGGAGGTAAGAAGCTGGCTCGACAAAAACTTCTCAAGGGATTAAATTATAGAAATAAACTATTTGCATGGTTGATTTTAAAGAAGGGACGGTTTGGATAAAATAGTGACTGTATTATAATGCTGAACGGTGGTGAAACAGTGACAGTCAACTATGAGGATCTGGGAAAACGGATCAGAAGGAAACGGTCTGAAAATCATATATCACAGGCGGCTCTTGCTGAAATGATCCAGGTATCGGTGCAGCATATGAGTAATGTAGAAAATGCCAAAACCAAGGTGAGTCTGGAAACAGTGATAGAGATTGCCAATGCGCTGGACTGTTCACTGGATGAGCTGGTCTGCGGAAGCCTGAAGAGACAGAGCAGGCAGATCTATCAGGATGAGGTGGCATTGCTGCTTGAGGTCATGCCGGACAGCGAACTGAAGATCATGCCGGATGTCTTGAAAAACATAGATTATATTTATCGTACCGGTGTAAAAAGTGCACAGAAAGAAAACGATTAGAGCAGTCATGTGGAGAAGTCCCATATGGCTGCTTTTCTTGTGCTATTTTTCAATGTGTGATATAGTAAATCTAACTATCAAAATGCAGGAGGTAGACAATTGAAGCTGCTCAGTGCGATTGTGCCCTGTTACAACGAAGAAGAGAATGTTCCTTATTTTTATGAGGAATTTATCAAAAACGAACCATACTTTGAGGCTCATGAGATCGGCTTTGAGCTGTGGTATATAGATGACGGTTCCAGAGATGGAACCCTTTCTGAGATCAGGAAGCTGCAGGAAAAGGATCCGCGGATACACTATGTATCCTTTTCAAGGAATTTTGGTAAAGAAGCAGCGCTCTATGCTGGATTTGAAAAGGCACAGGGGGATTATGTGGCATGTATGGATGCAGATCTGCAGGATCCGCCGTCACTCCTGCCGCAGATGTTTGAAGATATTGCAGCAGGCTATGATACTGTGGCCACAAGACGTGTGACAAGAAAGGGAGAACCCCCGATCAGATCACTGTTTGCCAGATTGTTCTACAGGCTGATGAACCGTTTTTCAGAGACGGAGATCGTGGATGGAGCCAGAGACTTCAGGCTGATGACAAGACAGGTGGCAGATGCCATCCTTTCCATGAAGGAGTACAACCGCTTTACCAAGGGGATTTACGGCTTTGTGGGCTTTAAGACAAAGTGGATCGAGTTTGAAAATGTAGAGCGTAAGAAGGGAGAAACAAAGTGGTCCTTCTGGAAGCTCTTTATATATTCTCTGGAAGGGATCACCTCCTTTACGACTGCGCCGCTGGCATTCGCAGCTTTTATGGGAGTTGCTTTCTGTCTGGTTTCGTTTGGGCTGATCATCTTTACGATCATAAGGAAAGCAATTTTTGGAGATCCGACCTCCGGATGGCCATCACTCGTATGTATTATTTCGCTGATCAGCGGTGTACAGCTGTTCTGCCTCGGAATTGTCGGCGAGTATCTTGCCAAGACGTATATGGAGGTAAAAAATCGCCCAATATATCTTGTAAAAGAGGAACGATAGCGTATGCAGCAGAATCTGGTCAGTATTATCGTACCGGTTTATAATGCCGGAAATTATATCGAAGAAACCATACGCATGGTAGAAGCACAGACCTATCAGGACTGGGAGCTTCTGCTGATCGATGACTGCTCTGCTGACAACAGCAGGGCAGTGATCGAAGCTTATATAAAGGAACGGGGACAGAAGCTGTCTTCTGAAGAACAGAAGAAAAAGGAGATCCGTCTGATCCGGCATGCAGAGAACGGCGGTGCTGCCAGAACAAGAAATACCGGAATAGCAGAAGCACAGGGAAGATATATTGCGTTTCTGGATGCAGATGATATCTGGATGCAGGACAAGCTGACAAGGGAAGTGGAATTCCTGCAGGAAAAGCAGGCAGCATTTGTATTTACTTCGTATGAATTCGGTGATGAACAGGCAATGGGCACGGGGAAGATCGTACATGCCCCGGAATTCCTTACTTATGAGAAGGCACTGTCAAGCACAGTGATCTTTACGTCCACTGTGCTGATCGATACAGAAAAGACCGGCAAGGGACTTGTTTACATGCCGCTTGTAAAGAGTGAGGATACGGCACTCTGGTGGAAGCTTCTGAAAAACGGATTTACCGCCTACGGGCTGGATGAGGTACTGGTTATTTACAGAAGACCGGCGAAGTCGCTGTCATCCAACAAACTGGAAGCCATCCGCAGGATCTGGTATCTGTACCGGAAGGAAGAGAAGCTTCCGCTTGTAAAGAGCTGTGTCTGCTTTATGCTGTGGGCATACCGTGCTGCGAGGAGAAGAATGTAGTGAAACGCTTGGAATCATTAAAGAAGATCATCGTATTATGGCTTTCGTTTGCAGGACTTTTGCTGCAGACTGGCATATATGCATATATATGGATGGAATATTATTATCCCATCATCAGTAAGTTTACACTGAGGCTGAAATTCAATCAGAACGGACATCTGGCTATGTTTGCCATTTATTTCGTACTGCTCTTTTTCTTTGACAGTACTTATGGCGGGCTGAAGATCGGTTATCTGAAGCCTATGGACGTTTTCGTGTCCCAGCTGTTTTCACTGCTGTTTGTCAATGTGATCACCTATCTGCAGATCTCCCTGATGAATGGGTGGTGGCTGGAACCGAAGTATTTTCTGGCAGCAACCCTTGTGCAGCTCCTGACCGCCCTTGTCTTTAACCTGATCTGCAACTGGTTTTACCGCAGGGTGTTCCCACCGAGGGAGATGCTGCTTGTTTATGGGGAGCGCTCCATTGAAGACATCCTGCATAAGTTTGCGTCCAGAAAGGACAAATATCATATTGCAAAGTGTATCAATATCCGGGAAGGTATGGAGGCAGTAGAAAAAGAGGCAGTAAAAGGCTATGGGGCAGTTGTCCTGTGGGATATTGCTACAGAAGACAGAAACAGACTGCTTAAGTTCTGTTATGGTCAGTCGATCCGTGTTTACATGATGCCAAAGATCCCCGATGTACTGGTAAAGGGCTCTGATCAGCTGCATCTCTTTGATACACCGATCCTTTTAATCAGGGAGTACGCTCTTACGGTAGAGCAGAGACTGGCCAAGCGTCTGATCGATGTTATCTGTGCGCTGATCCTTGTGGTGATCACTTCACCGGTCATGCTGATCACGGCAATCTGTATCAAATGCTACGATAGTGGTCCTGTGCTGTACAGGCAGGTGCGCTGCACCATTGGTGGCAGGGAGTTTAAGATCATGAAGTTCCGCAGCATGAGGGTGGATGCGGAAAAGGATGGTGTGGCAAGACTGGCAGCCAGAAATGACAGCCGGATCACTCCGATCGGCAAATTTATACGGGCGGTGAGGATTGATGAGCTTCCCCAGCTTTTTAATATTCTGGCAGGAGATATGTCCTTTATCGGACCAAGACCGGAGCGGCCGGAGATCATCCGCCAGTATGTGGAGGATATGCCAGAATTTGTATACAGAATGAAGGTAAAAGCCGGACTGGCCGGTTATGCGCAGGTTTATGGCAAATACAATACAACCCCATATGATAAGCTGAAGCTGGATCTTTCTTATATAGAGAACTACAGTGTCTGGCTGGATATCAAGCTGATGCTTCTGACATTAAAGATCCTGGTCAAAGCAGAGAGTACAGAAGGAGTGGACAGCACTCAGATAACAGCGATGAAGCAGGAGGAGAATATGGAGGAGAAGCATGGAAAAGATGAGTGAGGATTACAGAAGAAGAGAAGTGGACCTGAAAAGACTTTATCTTTGCTCACGGGGAAAGCTATGGCTGCTTTTACTGTTAACGATTCTGGGAGCTGTTATCGGTGGTGTGAGTTATCAGGTCATAAAAGCAACCAGAATGCCGATCACCTATGCGGCAGTGTCCAAGCTGTATATCAGCTTTGGCGTAGACGAAAGCGGCGAGGTGTATCAGTATTATAATGGATATACATGGAATGATCTGCTAGATACGGATCCGGTGCTTGACAGGATCATGGAATATGTGCCGGAAGGCTACAGCAGGAAGGAGGTACAGGAAGCTACTACAGCAGAGATCCTTTCTGATATCCGTCTTCTGACCATTACGGTAGAGGGCGGCACAGAAAAATTTGTCAGGGAGATCCAGAGTGCTGTAGAAGAGGGTCTTGTGGACTATGCAAGGGACAGTGCAGAGCTGAAGAGGATCGATGTGATCCGTACGGAGGATCCTGTGCGTGTTTATTGGGATGACAAAACCGTGACAGCGGCTGTGATCGGCGGTGTGATCTTTGCTGTGATCTCCTGTCTGATAGCAGCATTTCTCTATCTGCTTGATGATGCGGTTTATGTACAGGAGGACATTGAGAAGAAATATTCCTGTAAGCCGCTTGGCATTTTATTGAAGAAACAGAAGGGACTGCAGCCCTATGCCAGAGAGCTGCAGGCTGATTTTTCTTATATTCTGGCGGAGCATAAGAGCTTTTGTCTGATTGACATAGATAATCATTCCGCTGAAGGAAAGGAAGATCTGGAGCTGGTACTGAATGCTGTGCCGGGTGAGTTTGTAGGTGGGGATGGAGAAGCCGGAGGACTGACCTGGACGCTGCCAAAGAGTGAGGAGGAACAGGCACAGGATGTTTGGCATGCCGAAGCATTTGACGAAGGCATGCTTTCTGAAAAAGAGCTTACGAGGATACGGGAGCTTGGCGGTGCGGTGCTGCTGATCCCTTTTGGCAAGGATGTGAGCCGCAGGACGAGCCGTGTGCTGACGCTCCTTTCCAATCAGGACTGTCCTGTATTAGGTATGGTGATCTCCGGGGCAGATGAAGATTTTGTGAGCCGGTACTATCGATAGAAGGAAAAAGAACCAACATGAAGCTGGAATTACTGGTATCAGCGGTGGAGAAGGATCCCCACAGCCTGACAGAAACTATGAAAATAGCATCCGATGCGGTGATTGTGAACCAATGTGATCATCATGGCTACACTGCATGGAAAGAAAACAGAAGAGAGATCCGGTGCTTTTCCATGGAGGAGAGGGGTGTTGGTCTCAGCAGAAATACAGCCCTGCTGTTTGCAAGGGAGGATATTGTCCTTTTTTCGGATGAAGATATCAGGTTTGACGAAGGCTATGAGAAGAAGGTGCTGGATGCCTTTCTGAAGAATCCGGATGCGGATGTGATCACCTTTAATTTCCGGGTGGATGAGAGAAGGGCGACATATCATAATGTAGGAGAGCGGCGGATCCGCTGGTATAACTATGGCAGATATCCGACCTACAGCGTGGCCGCAAGGCTGTCTGCCCTGCGTAAAAGTAATGTAAGCTTTTCCCTCCTGTTTGGTGGTGGTGCCAGATACAGCAATGGGGAGGACAGTCTGTTTCTTCATGACTGTCTGAAGAAGAGACTGCATTTGTATACATCAGCAGAAGAACTGGGAGAGGAAGAATACAGGGAGTCGACCTGGTTCAAGGGCTATAATGAGAAATTCTTTGTGGACAGAGGAGTGCTTTATCCCTTTTTATATGGAAAGCTGGCGAAGGTATTTGCCCTGCGCTTTCTTCTGGCACACAGACAGGAAATGTGCAGGCAGATTTCCCTGCCGGAAGCATACAGGCTTATGAAAAAGGGAATTTCGGAAGGAAAACAGCGAAGATGATATTATATATTCTGGTAGCAGTGCTGACTGTCCTTCTTGGGCTGACAGTACAAAAGGCAGAAAACATAAGAAACAGTGGGATCACGAGGCAGCAGGCTCTGAATGCTGTCAGTCTGTTTTTTATGTTCCTGATCCTGTTTGCGGTAGCTGCCAGCCGGTTAAATGTGGGAAATGATTATGCCAAATATGTTGAATTCATGCATCTGACCTACTGCAATGCCTATGTGCCCACAGAGGTTGGCTTTAATTTGCTTACTAAAGCAATTTACGGGATCAGCGGATTTGAAAACTATCTGCTGGTCTTTGCCATTTTTGCATTCTTTACGGTGCTTCTGTTTTTACAGGCTATTTACAGGCAGGCGGAAAGCTTTGGCTTTTCTTTTTTCCTGTTCATGGCATTTGGATATTATTTTCAGAGCTTCAGTACAGTGCGGTATTATCTGGCACTGGCGGTTGCCCTGATCGCCATACCTTATCTTCTGGAAAAGGAATATGGAAGGTTTCTGGTGCTGATCCTGATCGGTGCTGCATTCCATAAGTCAGTGCTGGTGGTGCTGGTACTGTACCCTCTGGCGGTAAGGTGCTGGAAAAAATGGCAGCTTGCACTGGCTGGTGTATTCTGTCTCAGCTTTTTCTTCCTGCAGGACTTTTATCTGCGGGTTGTGGTATTTCTGTACCCGACGTATGAGGAGACGGAGTATCTGTCAGGGGGAACCAGTTATGTGAATATTGCAAGATGCTTTGGTATTCTGATCCTGTCACTGATCCTGTATAAGAAGGCAGTGAAGGGGAACCGAGTGATGAATTTCTGGTTCAACTGCAATCTGGGAGCACTTGTCATGTATGTGTGCTGTTCTTTTCTGCCGATCATATCGAGAATCGGCTATTATCTGACGATCACCCATATTTTCTTCCTGCCGGCACTGATCAGGCAGATTGAAAATGAAAAGTGGAGAAAGCTGCTGACAGCGGGAGCTGTGGCAGCAGGGATATTGTACTTTGCCCTGCTCATGATGCGGGCGGCAGATCCGGGATTCAGGATCCTGCCTTACCAGACCTTTTTCTTCCATGAAATGGTACCGATCCTGTCGGATGTTAATTAGATAGCTGGCCGGTCAGCTGTCAGAAATGATATTACAAGGAGGAGCAGATGACTCCATTTTTTTCGATATTGGTTGTCTGTCTGAATGCAGGCAGCAAGCTGGAGCAGACAATAACAAGCATTCAGGCACAGAATTTTACAGATTATGAGATTATTGTGAAGGACGGAGGATCCACGGATGGATCGTTAGATTTCCTGAAAGGACAGCTGCGGATCCTGCAGCAGAAGGACAGCGGCATTTATGATGCCATGAATCAGGCGGCAGAGGCAGCAAGAGGCAGGTATGTGTATTTCCTGAACTGCGGAGATTTTTTTGCAGAAAGGGATGTGCTTTCGAAAATACACAGCCTGATCCTGAAAAAACCGGCAAAGCATGGTATTTATTATGGAAATATCTTTGAACGGCTGACAGGACAGTGCGTCCCGTCCAATCCTTCCATGGATGCATTTGGCTGCTACCGGAATGTACCCTGCCATCAGGCATGCTTTTATCAGAGGGAGCTGCTCCTTGAACATCCCTTTGACTCAGGGCTTGCTGTGCGGGCGGATTATGAACAGTTTCTTGCCTGCTTCTTTGCAGGATACCGGGGAGAAAAGGTAACATTTACCTATGGAGAGATTCTGGTCTGTAACTATGAGGGCGGTGGATTCTCAGAAACCAGAGAAAACCGGAAACGTTCTGAGAGAGAGCACAGAATTGCCGCAGAACGGTATATGTCGAAAGGACAGATCAGGAAGTACCGCTTTCTTCTGGCTGTTACGCTGGCACCTCTCCGGACATGGATTTCCCATAACGAAAAGACAGCGGGAATTTACAATGCTATCAAGAAACGAATCTACAGATAACCGGAAAGAGGACAGAATATATGAGAAAAGTATTGTGGATCTGTAATATTATGCTTCCAGTCATTGCCAGAGAGTTTTCCTTGTCTTGCAGCAACAGGGAGGGCTGGCTGTCCGGTATTTTTGAACGGGTGAAGGAGGGCGAAGCTCCTCTTACCCTTTCTGTCTGCTTTCCAGTGACGGAGGAGCAGATAGAAGCGCTTCCGGCAGAAGTGCTTTCAGACGGTGTCAATGTACATGGGATCCGGTGCTTCGGCTTTCTGGAGGATCTGGCTCATCCGGAAACCTATGACAACAGTCTGGAAGAACGTTTCTGCCAGATCTTTGCAGTAGATAAGCCGGATATGATCCATATTTTCGGGACGGAATTTCCCCATACACTGGCAGCGGTCAGGGCTTTTGACAACCCGAAAAGAACGCTGATCGGCATTCAGGGGCTCTGTCATGAGATTGCCAGGGTTTACATGGCAGATCTGCCGGAAAAAGTACAGAACATGGTAACGCTCCGGGATTTTCTGCGGAAGGATTCCCTGAAACAGCAGCAGGAAAAATTTATAAAGCGCGGGGAATATGAGATCGAAGCGATTGAAAAGACAGGCTATATTACGGGGCGTACAGCCTTTGACAGGCGGGGAACATCCTATGTCAATGAAAGAGCAATCTATTATCGTATGAATGAGACCATGCGTGACAGCTTTTATGAAGGGGAATGGGACAGAAATACGTGTGAGGAGCACAGTATTTTCCTTGGACAGGGAGATTATCCCTTAAAGGGACTGCATTTTCTATTAGAGGCGATGCCAAAGATCCTTGCCATGTATCCGGATACCAGGCTGTATGTGGCAGGAAACAGGATCACAGCACATCATACATTAAAAGAAAAAATCAAGCTGCCAGCTTACGGAAAGTATCTGCTTACTCTGATCCGAAGGTATCATCTGGAGGATAAAGTGACCTTTACAGGAAATCTGCCGGAACAGGAAATGAAAGAACGTTTTCTGAAAAGCCATGTATTTGTGTGCGCTTCTGTGCTTGAAAATTCGCCAAACACCGTAGGAGAGGCCATGCTTCTTGGGGTACCGGTGGCTGCATCATGGGCGGGGGGTATCCCGGATATGATCACAGATGGGCAGGAAGGACTTCTTTTTGCCAAGGGGGATCCGGAAAAGCTGGCAGAGGCAGTTCTTCGTATCTTTGGTGATGAAGCGTTCTGCGTGAAGATCTCTGAAGCGGAGAAAAGGAGAGCCAGAATGGCGCACAATGGGGTATTGAACTACGAAAGACTGCTGGAAATTTATAAGGATATCTGCGAATCATGAAGCTGACTTTTTTATCCAATTATATCAATCATCATCAGATCCCCTTCTGTAATGCCTGCTATGACAGACTGAAGGAGGATTTCTGCTTTGTGCAGGCGCAGCCCATGGAGCAGGAGCGTCTTGCCATGGGATGGCATAATGAAGCGGACAGTCTCCCTTTTGTGAAATGTCTGTATGAAGAGGAGGCAGAATGCAGGGAAAGGATCCTTTCCTGTGATGTACTGCTGGCAGGATGGTCAGACCGGGAGGATCTGGTGCAGGAGAGACTTGGGGGCGCAAAGCCTGTGATCCGGATCAGTGAACGGTTGTACCGGGAGGGACAGTGGAAGGCTGTTTCCCCAAGGGGACTGATCCATAAATATAAAGAGCATACCAGATACCGGAAGGGAAAGGTATACCTGCTCTGCGCAGGAGCCTATGTTCCTTCGGACTTCCATCTGATCGGGGCTTATCCGGACAAGATGTTCCGTTGGGGTTATTTTCCGGAAACAGTGCATTATACAGAAGAAGAGTGGGAGCAGCTAAAGCCTGCAGACGGGATCCTGCGGATCGTCTGGGCAGGACGTTTCATTCCCTTGAAGCATGCGGAGATGATGCCAAGGCTGGCTGCCTTTTTAAGGGAGCATCTTAAGGAGATCCGGAAAGAGGGTATCTATACAGATTTTGAGATCCATATGGCAGGAAGCGGGGAGATGGAAGAAAGCATTAAGCGTGAGACGGAAGAGTTTGGCGTAGCAGACAGGATGATATTTCATGGATTTCTGCCGCCTGAGGAGATCCGGCATATCATGGAAAGATGCCAGATCCATGTATTTACCAGTAACCGGCTGGAAGGCTGGGGGGCTGTGGTAAATGAAGCCATGAACAGTGGCTGCGCAGAGGTGGCAAGTGCCGCTGCCGGGGCGGTGCCTTATCTGATCCGTCAGGGTGTGAATGGAATTGCTTATCCGGAGGATGATTTTATGCAGATGGCGAAGGCAGTCCTTTCACTTGCCTGTAATGACGGGAAACGGAAGGAGATGGGCAGAAAAGCCATGGAGACGATCACAGGAGCGTGGAATGCAGAGCATGCAGCCGGGGAGCTTCTCCGTTTTTCGGAAGAGCTTCTGACAGGAGAGCCCAAAGGGGCAGATGATGGACCTTTAAGCCCGGCGCCTGTGATTTCAGAAAGGAGGATGTATTCATGGATGTGCCAATAAAGATCAGTGTGATCGTACCTGTTTATAATGTGATGGCGTATCTGACAAGATGTGTAGGCTCTATCAGGAAGCAGACGTACCGCAATCTGGAGATCCTCCTTGTGGATGATGGTTCCACGGATAACAGTGGGGCGCTCTGTGAGAAGTTCGCGCTGGAGGATAAAAGGATCCGGGTTTTCCATAAGAAAAACGGAGGCTCTTCTTCAGCCAGAAATCTGGGGATCGAAAAAGCCACGGGTGATTTTATCGGATTCGTGGACAGTGACGATTATATAGAACCGGAAATGTATGAAAGGCTTCTTGCCATGCTGCTGGAGGAAAATCTTCTGGTGGCACAGTGCTCGCGGGATGAAATTGACGAGCAGGGAAACAGGATGCCGGATGTGTGTACGCCTCCGGAAGCTCAGGTGCTGGTAGAGAGTGAAGATTTTCTACGTGAGCTTCTGATGCACCGGGGAGACTGCTCCTTCTGCACCAAGCTGGTAGAGGCTTCACTCCTGAAGCAGCATCATTTCCCGGAGGGGGAGCTGAATGAGGATTTCAGGCTCCTTGTGGAACTGCTTCCGGAAATCCCGGCGATCGGCATTCTGCCGGAGCAGGAGTATCATGTCTTTTACCGTTATGGCAGTAATACAAGGACAAGGGATAGGGAAGAATTCCCAAGGGTATTTACGGATATTGTCAATAATGCAGACCGTGTGGAAGCACTGGTAAAGGAACAGTATCCGGGACTTATCGGGGAGGCAGAGCGGTTTGCCCTGATCCAGAGGCTTGATTATATGCTGCATATCCCGATCTCGCAGATGAAAAGGGATAATACATTTTATATGCAGGTATGCGGCTACCTGAAAAGCCACAGAAAAGAAATAAAAACAAATCCCTATCTGACAAAGAAGAACAGGCAGTATCTTCTTCTGCTTGCAGCAGCACCGGCGCTTGTGAGAAAGGTGCATGCAGGGATCAGGGGATTTCACTGATACAGGAGATTTATGGAGAAACAGAATATTTTGAAGGATGCAGAAAAAAGAAAAAGGCTTTTGTGGGAAGGAGCATTTCTCCTTCTGCTGCTTCTGCAGCTTCTTTTATTAATATACTATGGAAGCCGGAAATCCGGGTTCCATGAGGATGAGTTTTATTCCTATTATTCCACCAATAAGACGGCTGGCCTATTTGTGAATGACAGGGAGTGGATTGATAAGGACAGCTACCGCAACGAGTTTGTGGTGCTGCCGGGGGAGCGGTTTCGGTATGGCATCGTGAAGCAGATGCAGTCATGGGATGTGCACCCACCGCTGTACTATTATATCCTCCATACGGTATGTTCCCTGTTCCCGGGTGTGTTCAGTAAATGGCTTGGAATAGCAGTCAATCTGACTGCCTTTGTTCCATGCTTTTTCCTATTGGCAGGGATCGTATATGAAATAGCAGGAAAGGGAGAAAAGGGAGCCCGGCTTGCTTTTCTGACCTGTCTTTTATGGGGCGGCAGTGCTGCTGTGATCTCAGGGGTAATGTTTATCCGAATGTACCAGTGGATGACACTGTTTGTACTGCTGTGTGCATGGCTTCATGTCAGGGCAGTGAGGAAACAGAAATTCGGACTGCCCTTTCTGATCCCTGTTGGGGGCACGGTATTTCTGGGATTTCTGACCCAGTATTTCTATATGGTATTTCATTTTTTCCTGGGTGCGGCATTATGCGTACACCTGCTTTCACGAAAAAAGATCCGGGTGCTGTTATCCTATGGTGCAGCCTGTGTACTGGCCTTCGGACTTGCTGTGCTGTATTATCCGGCAAGTATGTCCCATATTTTCCGGGGCTACCGGGGAACAGAGGCCATGGATGAGTTCGCCGATACCGGAAATACACTGGAAAGGCTGCAGTTCTTTACAGAGCTGTTTGACAAATATGAGGTGGCGGGCTGTCTTGCTGTGATCCTGCTGGTTATCTGCCTTCTCTGGGTGACGAGAAGCTTCCTTGGAAGAAGGGAAAAGCTGGTGGATCATCCGGCAGGCAGGAGGGTATCCGGCAGACTGCCTGTAGAGATCTGGCTGTTAGTATCTGCCTGTGCCGGATATTTCTTTGTTGTGGCAAAGACAGCTCTTCTGCTTGGAGAAACCTCAAACCGGTATATGTTGCCGATTTATGGACTGCTGTTGTTTCTGCTGCTGTATTTTCTGACAGAACCTTTGAGCGGATTTCTTCCGGAAGGAAAAAAGACAGGCTGGATCCTGCTTTGTGTGCTTTGTGCAGGAGTACTTCTGATGAACGGGATTTCCCTGAAAACAGGACGGGTATTTTTTCTTTATGAAGAAGAACGGGCTGCGATGACATTTGTAAGGGAAAATAAGGATGTGCCGGTAGTTGTATTTTATAACAGCACTTCAGAGAGTAATGTCTGGCGGCTTTCAGATGAACTGATGGAGTATCCGGGAATTTATCTGGCAAGCGAAGATAATATGGATGATCTGACAGATGAAACGCTGAATACCAGTGACCGGGTGCTTGCCTATGTGGCAGACCATGAAGACGGAACGGCCTGTCTTGACAGACTCCTTAAGAGTAATCCAAAGCTGACGGAGTACCGTCTGATCACAGAAAAGGGACTGTGGAAGCTGTATGAGCTGCGATGATTGCAGTTGCTGATAAGACGGATTTATGATAAACTGAAAAAAGTAATGGCTGAAAATGCCGGAAGAATGGAAATTGCTTCCACAGGAGGAAATTATGTTATTAGATGACAAGACAATACTGATTACCGGAGGAACCGGTTCCTTTGGTAAGTGCTTTACCAAATATGTGTTGACGCATTATAATCCGAAGAAGATCATTATTTATTCCAGAGATGAGTTCAAACAGTTTCTGATGCAGAATGAGATGAAGGGGTATGCAGACAAGCTCCGTTTCTTTATCGGGGATGTGAGAGACAAGGAACGTCTCCAGAGAGCTTTTGAGGATGTGGATTATGTGATCCATGCGGCTGCCTTAAAGCAGGTGCCGGCCTGTGAATACAATCCAAACGAAGCGATCAAGACCAACATCCATGGTGCACAGAATGTCATTGACGCAGCCCTTGACAGCAATGTAAAGAAGGTAGTTGCCCTTTCTACGGATAAGGCGGTAAACCCGGTGAATCTTTACGGAGGAACCAAGCTGGTATCTGATAAGCTGTTTATCGCAGCCAATGCCTATGCAGGCAAAAAGGACATCAATTTCTCTATCGTCCGTTATGGCAACGTAGCCGGAAGCCGTGGCTCCATTATTCCGTTCTTTAACAGCATCATCAAGAACGGCGGCAGGGAGCTTCCCATCACTGACTATCGTATGACACGTTTCTGGATCAGCCTGACACAGGGCGTTGAGCTGGTGATCAAGGCGCTTGAGGAGGCTACCGGTGGGGAGACCTTTATCAGTAAGATCCCTTCCTTTAAGATCACAGATCTTGCAAAGGCCATGCTGCCTGACTGCAAAATGCCGGAGGTTGGTATCAGACCCGGTGAAAAGCTCCATGAGATCATGGTAACGGTAGAAGACTCTGCAACCACCTATGAATATGACAAGCATTTTATCGTATATCCCCAGGTAATCTGGAATGATAAGCAGAAGATCAATATGAGCGGCAAAAAGGTGCCAGATGGCTTCTTCTACAGCTCAGGAAATAACAGTGAATGGCTCAGTGTAGAGCAGATCAGGGAGCTGTTAAAGACCGTAGATCTGGAGAAATGAAACGGGATCTGAACAGCAGACAGAAAATGAGACAGTCTTTCCCTTTTTGGGAAGGCTGTTTTTTGATGTGCGCCTGACTTCGTACTTTAATGGGAAGAAACGTAGTACTCTGTGCGGAACTGCATAAAAGCCGGTATCCGGAAATAAGATGAAACAGAAGAAAAGTGAAAAGGATTACATTGCATATGAAGGATATTCAGATAGAAGAAAAATACAGAAGACAGGCTGAAAAACTGCACCGTGAAAATCTGGCAGTGGATGCACACCTGGATCTGTCTGGAGAAGTGCTGATCAGAAGGCAGCTTGGGGAAAGAGATATTGTGAGACACCATTATCTGGATGACTGGAAACGGGGCGGCTTTTCCTTGATTGTTTCTTCTGTATTCGTGGAGAACAGGAATCTCTCAAATGGCTTTGAGAATGCGCTGCAGCAGATCGATGCCCTGAAAAAGGATCTGGCAGACCAGGCAGAAGTCCGGCTTGTCAGCTGTGCAGACAGCTTGAAGAAAGCGATTGCAGAAAAAAAGATCGCCATTCTCCTTTATATGGAGGGACTGGAGGTGATCGGTGAGGATCCTGAACTTCTGACGGAACTGAAAAAGCAGGGGATCTCGGGAGCCTCTCTTGTATGGAGCAGGAAAGGGACATTTGCAAACGGGTGCTGCAGAGCCACAGAACACCGACAGGTAAGAGGTGGATTGACCACACATGGCAGGAATGCTGTCAGGAAGATGGAGGAGCTTTCCCTGTTTCTGGATGTCAGCCATCTGAATGACAAAGGCTTTGAAGATATTCAGGCGATCGCGGAAAGACCCTTCATTGCCACCCATTCAAACAGCAGAAGTGTTTATGACAGCTACCGGAATCTGACTGATGAACAGCTGCGGAAGCTGGCAGGACAGGGAGGGATTGCCGGACTGAACGCCTGTAAATATATTACTGGTTCCCTTTCTGGTAACCATCTGGAAATGCTGTGCAGGCACGTACAAAAGGAGCTGGAGATCATGGGAGAGGAGCATATCGGCTATGGATTCGATCTTTGTGACTCCTATACCACAGCATCCTGCAGACAGCAGGGAAAGCAAAGCTCTGAAGCAGAGGATTGCCTGAAGGATCACGGTGATGCGGTCCTTCTGACCGCAGCGCTGCTGCAGCAGGGGATTTCACAAGAGACAGTCAGAAAGATCATAGGAGAGAATTTCCTGAATTATTTTCTGGAAATACTCCCTGAAAGAAACACCTATTGAGTCAGCGGAATTCCTTTGGCGAAACGTCTGTAGATCTTCCATCCAAGGACGACAGGAATGGAAACTGTCAGATAAAGAGTTGAAAAAATGCCGGCAACACCACCGATGATCATGATTAATAAAATTCCAATGTTCATACTTATACCTCGCTGTTTTCAAATTGATAAATCACCCTTTTACATATTGCCATTCTAGCAGGAGAAAAAGCCTTTATGAAAGAGAAATGGGCTATCCTTAACGACAGTTTAACAAGTTATTAACAAAATCTTTACACTGAAAAAGGAACATTTTTATACAGGTGGGATGCCTCATGGAAAATGACAGGATGGTTAATGGTTGCATAATGATAAGAGAGTCAGTATACTGTTAGTATCTAATAAAATGTGCAAAGTACAGGAGGTACGGAATGAATTATCAGGAAGCCCTTGAAAAACTGAAAAGCTATGGACAGGAGCATGTCCTTACGTATTATAACGAGCTGACCAAAGAACAGCAGGAAGCGCTCCTTACGCAGATTGATGAAACGGACTTTTCTATTCTGGTCAATGGAAGGGAAGCAGCAGCCGAGAATAAAAAGGGAGTGATCTCCCCTTTGACAGCCATGCAGCTGCCGGAGATCGAGGCAAAGAAAGAAGAGTTCAGAGCCTGTGGTCTTCAGGTGATCCGGCAGGGAAAGGTCGGGGCAGTGCTTCTTGCGGGGGGCATGGGAACCAGGCTTGGTTCCGATAATCCGAAGGGAATGTATGATATTGGTATTACGAAAAGCGTATATATTTTCCAGAGGTTGATCGAGAATCTTATGGATGTGGTCAGAGAAGTGGAAAGCTGGATTCCTTTGTATATCATGACAAGTGAAAAGAATCATGAGGCTACCTGCCAGTTCCTTTATGATCATGATTATTTTGGCTATAACAGCAGCTATGTGACATTTTTTAAACAGGAAATGGCACCTGCTTCCGATTATAACGGTAAGGTTTATATGGAAGAAAAGGGCAGGATCGCCACATCTCCCAATGGAAATGGCGGATGGTATTCTTCCATGTACAAGTGGGGAATTGCACAGAAGGCAATGGCAGATGGTGTGGAATGGCTGAATGTTTTTGCTGTGGACAATATCCTGCAGAGGATCGCAGATCCCTGCTTTATCGGTGCTGTCCTTACCGCCGGGTACAGTGTGGGAGCCAAGGTAGTTAAGAAGTGTGCCCCGGATGAAAAGGTGGGGGTTGTGTGTCTGGAAGATGGCAGACCGTCTATCATAGAGTATTATGAGCTGACGGAGGAACTTGCAGCAGCGAAGGATGAAAAGGGGGATCCGGCATATTATTTTGGCGTTATCCTGAATTATCTGTTCCGCGTGTCAGATCTTGAAACCATCCGGGAAAAGAAGCTTCCGCTTCACGTAGTAGAAAAGAAGATCACCTGTCTGGATGAAAATGGGGAGCAGGTGAAGCCGGAGAAGCCAAATGGCTATAAATATGAGCAGCTTATACTGGATATGATCCACGAGCTTGACAGCTGTCTTCCTTTTGAAGTAGACAGAAGGAAAGAATTTGCACCGATCAAAAATAAGACAGGCATAGATTCTGTAGAGTCGGCAAGAGAACTGTGTAAAGAAAACGGCATTGAACTCTAGTTAACATTTTGACAGGTTTGAATAACATTACTGACTTGCCAGCATTTGAGAAATTGAAGTACAATTTTTTTGGAACAGAGAGATCAGGAATCTTTCATACCTGAAAATGCAGCGTGAATTTTCCGCTGAAAGAAAGGAAGTAACGAATATGACCATTTTAGTTACAGGTGGTGCCGGATATATCGGCAGCCATACAGTAGTAGAGCTTCAGAATGCGGGATATGATGTGGTAGTAGTGGACAATTTGGCAAATTCCAGTGAGAAGAGTCTTCAGAGAGTGGAAGCCATCACAGGAAAGAAGGTTCCTTTTTATAAAGCAGATATCCTTGACAGAGAGGCTATGAACGAAATCTTTGAAAAAGAGAAGATAGATAGCTGTATCCATTTTGCAGGACTTAAGGCGGTCGGAGAATCAGTGCAGAAGCCGTGGGAGTATTATGAAAATAATATTTCCGGTACCCTTACACTGGTAGATGTGATGAGAAAACATGGTGTGAAGAACATCATCTTTTCCTCCTCTGCAACGGTATATGGTAATCCGGCAGTGATCCCGATCACAGAGGAATGCCCGAAAGGACAGTGCACCAACCCCTATGGCTGGACCAAGTCCATGCTGGAGCAGATCCTGACAGATATCCAGAAGGCAGATCCGGAATGGAATGTGATCCTGCTTCGTTATTTCAATCCGATCGGTGCGCATAAGAGTGGTACCATAGGAGAAAACCCGAACGGTATTCCGAATAATCTGATGCCTTATATTACACAGGTTGCTGTAGGTAAGCTGAAAGAGCTTGGTGTATTTGGCAATGACTATGATACTCCTGACGGAACCGGAGTACGTGATTATATCCATGTAGTAGATCTGGCGAGAGGACATGTAAAAGCGCTGAAGAAGATTGAAGAGAAAACAGGACTTGAGATCTACAATCTGGGAACGGGTGTAGGCTACAGTGTTCTGGATATAGTGAAGAATTTTGAAGAGGCAACCGGCGTTAAGATCCCTTATGTGATCAAGCCCCGCCGTGCCGGTGATATTGCTACCTGCTATTCTGATGCAGGCAAGGCGAAGAGAGAGCTTGGCTGGGAAGCGGAGTATGGAATTAAGGAGATGTGTGCAGATTCCTGGAGATGGCAGAAGAACAATCCAAACGGATATGATGATTAAAGTAATATAAGCATAAAAGGAGGCAGATGCGTGTGGCATCTGCCTCCTTGCGTCATTTACGCTACATAATGGTACATAAAGATAAAGTGACAGAGACTCCCGCCCATGACAAAAAGATGGAAGATCTCATGGGATCCGAAGAAGGTATGTCTGCTGTTAAACAGCGGGAGCTTCAGCGCATAGATCACACCGCCTATCGTATAAATGATCCCGCCTGCCAGAAGCCAGAGAAAAGCGCTGTGAGGCAGAGTATTCCATAAGGGCACAAAGACGAAGACACAGACCCAGCCCATGGCAATATATATAATAGAAGAAAACCATTTGGGGCAGGTGACCCAGCAGGCTTTTAACAGCATGCCCGCAACAGCAATCCCCCATACCACGGCAAAAAGAGTATAGCCTATCCTTCCGCCAAGGACGATCAGACAGACCGGTGTGTAGGATCCGGCGATCAGCACAAAGATCATCATATGGTCTACCTTCCGGAAAATGCGGAGCGCCCGGTCTCCGATATTCAGAGAATGATAGGTGGCGCTGGCACCGTAAAGAAGAATCATGCTGAGTATGAATATTGTCATGGCCGGCAGCATATTGGCTGTATCAGATAAAGCGGATTTCACGAGAAGAGGTGCTGCTGCGAAAACAGTCAGCATCATTGCGATAAAGTGGGTAATGGCACTTCCTGGTTCACGAATGGTTATCTGCATAATAAGACCTCCTCAATACAATAAGTAGTAATTAAAACCACATATAGAATGATTCAATACTACAATATATTGTGATACGTGTCAATAGAATTATTCTTTACTTGCCAGAAAAAAACCGATATACTGAAATTCATTGAAAACGGAGGTGACAGTATGTTCCGAATGTGGGGAAAAATATGGAAGGACAATCATCTTCTGAAGGATATTGTCATTGAAAATAACAAGGAAGACACCAGAACACATAAGGTATTTGAAGCACTGGATGAGATCTGTTATGCTTTTGACCTTGGCAAACCGATCTGGCTGGATTCCTGCGTGACGGATTTCAAGAAGCACTCCAGGGCAAGGTTTACGCAGGACAGCTTTATCGAACAGATTGATTTTGATTATCTGGAGATCCAGATGATAGAAGAAGATTAACAGGAATAGAAATCTATTTTGCTCATATATATAAAAGTGCGGGAATTAACGGAATGTACATTGCTGACAAACTGTGTTAAAATAGAATTGCCAGGTGACAGCAGGGGGCTGAAGTGCAAATAGGAAATACAGGGGGCAGAAAACAGGACGGGAGATCCCGTTAAAAATGTATAGGGGTGGATGAAAACAGAATGGAATTAGTAGTACAGAGAGACAGCGATATTGACAACTGGAAAGAAGTCATGCTGATTTACAGTTCAGCGCTGAAGCAGATCTCCACCAAGCTGGAAATATTGAATGATGAGTTTCAGCATGTGCACAGATACAATCCTATTGAGCATATCAAATCAAGGGTGAAGACGGCGGAGAGTATCGTTAAGAAATTAAAGAAGCACGGTTATGAATCAACGATCCAGAATATGATCGAGCATGTCAATGATATTGCGGGGATCAGAGTAATATGTTCCTTTACTTCGGACATCTATCAGATCGCGGAGATGATCAGAAACCAGAGCGATATCAAGGTGATCTCGATCAAGGATTACATTGTGAATCCGAAGAAGAGTGGTTATAAGAGCTATCATATGCTGGTTACGATACCGGTATATTTGTCAGACCGGATTGTAGAAACCAAGGTTGAGATCCAGATCAGAACAGTAGCTATGGATTTCTGGGCAAGTCTGGAGCATAAGATCAATTATAAATTCGAAGCAAATGCGCCGGATCATATACGGAATGAGCTGGTAGAATGTGCCAGGATGGTATCTGAACTGGATGAAAGGATGCTTTTGCTGAATAAGGAGATCCAGATGATCCATCAGGACAGCAGGACAGAAGAAGCAAAGACCTGAAGTCAGAAGCAAAGAGTCTTGTGATGAAAGCGTCAGGAATAAGAGCTGAAATAAGAAGGGGCTGCGCCGGGAGGTGCAGCCCCTTTCGTAGGTGTTCCGGGGGATCATCCGTATGTATAGTCCATAAAATGAGGAGTGTCCGGATACATTGCTGCACCCGGGCTATTATGAAAAAATTTATCTACATTAGTCTTGCGCTTGATTTACTTATACTATACAGCATAATTATGAATAAATTATGAACACATTGTGAAAATACGGTTAATTATAACAATGATATAAAAATATGATATTAAAAATTGTACACATTGCACAAAATGAGCTCGTATTGTCAAATAGCATCAAAAATGCTACAATAAAAGCGTTGTAATGTTTTTCGCGCCCGGGAGGAAGAAAACGATGGACAATTTTATGGATAAGATCACGCAGAAGCTGAATTCACAGGATATGATCAGAGCCAATGCGGCAGCCGATGCAGCAGAGCTTGAAAATCTGGAAAATCAGGTAACCGTTTTTAAGGAACAGATAGAGAAATATGATGACTGTCTGCAGGAAATGAGACAGCTGAATTTGAGAAATATTGAGAGCGCAAAGGAAGTGAAGGATCTGACCAGACAGGCAGGAGAGAGCCTTGAGAAGACAGCCGGGGAAGTAGAGAGTGCTTCTGTAAGCCGTATCAAACAGACCTCGGATCTTTCTATCGCAGGTATCAACCAGACCGTAGCGGAGAGTCTTGCCAAGATTGCGGAGATTCAGGATAATTCCGGAAAGGACAATCTGGAGAAGATGACAGAGACCGTTTCCGGACTGAAGAATATGCAGGATGAGGCATTTAAGTCCCTGGAGGATTTCCTCCATACTGACAATGTGAAGGTATATCGTAATGTACAGGCGGCTGTGATCGAAGAGCTGGAGAAGCAGACAAATGAACTGAAGGAAGTACAGGAAAAGACTGCAAGAGGCAGTAAGGTATTGCTTCCCTTCGTTATTATTTCCATGATTCTGACACTGGCAAATACAGGGATTCTGGTAGCACAGATCCTTGGTTTATTCTGATTATAAAGGAGATCCCCCTATGGCAAAACAAAGTTGGAAGCCGGGAAATATGTTATATCCACTGCCTGCAGTGCTTGTCAGTACAGCAGATAAAAAAGGAAGCACGAATCTTTTCACAGTAGCGTGGACAGGGACAATCTGCAGTGATCCGCCGATGGTTTCGATTTCTGTCCGTCCGGAACGCTATTCCTATTCTATGATCGTGGAGACAGGGGAGTTTGTCATTAATCTGACAACAGAGGAATTGACCTATGCCACGGATTATTGCGGTGTGAGAAGCGGCAGAGATGTAGATAAATGGAAAGAGGTAAAGCTGACTCCTGTTAAGGCAGATAAGGTACAGGCTCCGCTTGTGGCAGAGAGCCCTGTAAATCTGGAGTGCAGAGTAACAAGGAGAATTCCCCTTGGAACCCACGATATGTTTCTGGCAGAGGTAGTGGCAGTCCATGCGGACGAAGCCTATATGGATGAAAAGGAAAAATTTTCCCTTGCCAAAGCAAATCCAATGGTGTATTCTCATGGAACATACTATGGTCTTGGCAAAGAGCTGGGAACATTTGGATACAGTGTAAGAAAGAAATAAAGGTTTATGAAGCATTATTCAAGTTATTATAAAAGATTACATGTTAGAAGAATTAAAATTGCAGTGCTGGCAGTAATTGTCAGCATGTTTTTTCTGCCCGTGTTTGTTAAATTTGAAAGAAGCGGGGATAATATGTTTACAGTACTTCTGGACGGCGTTTCAGTAGGAACAGTTGCTTCGCCTGAAGAAGCGGAAGGATATGCCAGAGAAGCACGCAGACAGATTGCCAGCGACAGCAGTGAGCTGGTTCTGGTGGAGAGTAATATCGAACTGCAGGGACAGGAGGTTCTTTTTGGAAGGACAGATGATCCTGATGAGATCGTATCCAGGATGGCGATGGTAATGGCAGATAATGTCCGTGAGACCATGAACCGTTCCTATGTTGTTAAGATCAATGATTTTATGATCAATCTGGCCAGCAAGGAAGAAGTGACGCAGGTTCTTCAGGCAGCACTTGACAAATATGATACGGCAGAAACTGGAAGCTATAAGGCTGAGCTTTTGCTGGATCCTGCGAGAGAGCTGCCGGTACTGACAGCCAGAGTGGTATCTGAGGAGGAAGCAAAGGAACAGGAAGAAATCAAGGAGGCAGTCAGCTTAAGCGCCGGTATGGATGCGGAGCTGGATGCTGTATTTGAGGCAGTACAGCCGAAGGTGGAAAAGGATTTTGAAGATTATGATCTCGGACTGATCTCCATGGATTTTGGAGATACTGTGGAGGTAGCGGAGGCTTATCTTTCGGCTGAGGAACTGACGGATGTAAATGATGCTATTGAGATGGTAACCAAGGATCAGGAGAAAAACGAGGTCTACGAGGTACAGTCCGGAGATACGCTTTCCGGCATTTCGCTGAAAACAAACATTCCTCTAGACAAGCTGGTGGAAATGAATGCTTCGCTGGAAGATGAAAATTCCATGATCCGTGCCGGAGAAGAGCTGGTGATCATGGTGCCAAGACCTGAGCTTACTGTAACCAGGCAGGAGGAGCTTTATTACGAAGAGGATTATGAGGCAGACATTATCTATATAGATAATGATGAATGGTATACGACCGAGAAGAAGACACTGCAGGAGCCTTCTGCCGGACACAGGAAGGTGGTGGCCATAGTTTCTTTCGAAAACGATCAGAAGGTCGGTACAGAGATCATCAAGGAAGAGATCACGTATCAGGCTGTACCGAAGATCGTGGAGCGCGGGACCAAGATACCGCCTACTTATATTAAGCCCATTTCCGGTGGACGGTTAAGCTCCAATTTCGGAAGAAGAAGTGCACCAAAGCGTGGGGCGAGCACTTACCATAAGGGCGTTGACTGGGCAACACCGACAGGAACTGCAGTAGTGGCATCCTCTGGTGGTACGGTTGCCAAGGCCGGATGGGGAAGCGGCTATGGATACGTGGTGTATATCAATCATCCGGATGGTAAACAGACCAGATACGGGCATCTGAGCAAGGTTCTGGTATCGGCAGGACAGACGGTGTCCCAGGGACAGAAGATCGCACTGAGCGGTAATACCGGTATCAGTACGGGACCACACCTTCACTTTGAGATCCTGATCGGTGGCAGTCAGGTGAATCCGCTCAAGTATCTTAACTGACCGGAAACCATGACCAGATGTCAGAACGGATGTTTGAGATTTACAAAATGCGGAAATATGTTATACTTAGAACAAGCGTGCAATGAGCCCAGAGGGTATCTCCGGGCTCTGACAATGAGATTTTTCGTTTGATTTTGATATAGATAGAGGGAATACGATGGAACAGTATGCAATCAAGGGCGGCAATCCTCTGGTTGGCGAGGTAGAGATCGGCGGTGCGAAGAATGCGGCACTTGCGATCCTTGCGGCAGCAGCCATGACGGAAGAAACCGTAGTGATAGAAAATGTGCCGGATCTCCGTGACACAGCGGCAATGCTGGAAGCCATGGAAAGCATAGGCATCAGAATAGAGAAGCTGGACAGACATACAGTAAAGATTAATGCAGGCATGATTGAAAGTCTGGTCGTTGAAGACGACAGTATTAAGAAGATCAGGGCCTCTTATTATTTTTTGGGGGCACTTCTTGGCAAGTTCAAGAAGGCGGAGGTGGCACTTCCCGGCGGATGTAATATCGGGCTCAGACCTATTGACCAGCATATCAAGGGATTCCGTGCACTTGGCGCTGATGTAAGGATCGAGAGAGGACTTGTCATCACTGAAGCAGACAGACTTACAGGAAGCCATATTTATCTGGATGTAGTTACTGTAGGCGCTACCATTAATATCATGATGGCAGCAGCGATGGCAGAAGGTCAGACGATCATTGAAAATGCAGCCAAAGAACCTCATGTAGTAGATGTTGCCAATTTCCTGAACAGTATGGGAGCTTCTATTAAAGGAGCAGGTACAGATGTGATCAGGATCAAGGGAGTAAAGGCGCTCCATGGTACGGAATATGCAATTATTCCGGATCAGATCGAGGCCGGAACCTTTATGTTTGCAGCTGCAGTGACAAGAGGAGATGTTACTGTAAAGAATGTCATTCCCAAGCACCTGGAGTCTATCAGTGCAAAGCTGATAGAGATCGGCTGTGAAGTGGAGGAATCTGATGATGCAGTCAGAGTAGTTGCAAGTAAGCCCTTGACCCATACTCATGTCAAGACACTTCCCTATCCCGGATTCCCAACAGATATGCAGCCACAGATCACCGTGGCACTTGGATTATCCAAAGGCACCAGCATTGTAACAGAGAGTATTTTTGAAAACCGTTTCAAATATGTGGATGAGCTGACCCGGATGGGAGCCAATATTAAGGTAGAGAGCAACACAGCGATCATTGATGGCGTACAGAAGTACACCGGTGCAAGCCTTACTGCACCAGATCTCCGTGCAGGTGCAGCACTTGTGACGGCGGCACTTGCAGCAGAGGGTGTTTCTACGATTGATGATATTAAATTTATTGAAAGAGGATATGAGGATTTCCCTGAGAAGCTGCAGAGCCTTGGCGCACAGATCGAAAAGGTTGTAACAGAGAGAGAGCTGCAGAAATTCCGCCTGAAGATCGGGTAAATTCTATATCCGGAGGAACCATTTTGAAAACAGTATCTTTGATCCTTACTACCTATAACAGTGGGAAAAATCTTGCTTCAACTCTGGAGAGCATCGAGAAGCAGGATTATCCTGATATAGAGGTAAATATCAAGGACGGCGGTTCGACAGATGACACTATAAAAATGATTAAAGAATACAAAGAGAGGAGCAGATACCCGGTGAACTGGGTATCCAGATCTGATGAGGGCATTTATGATGCCATGAATCAGGGTTATGCTCTTTCTGGTGGTGATATTATTGTATTCTTTAATGATTTTTTTTTATGTCATGATGCTGTATCCAAAATGGCGGCTCTGATCGAAGGAGATACCGGCTGCGTCGGAGCACATGCAGACCTTATTTATGCTGACGGAGAAAAAATCGTCAGATACTGGAAGATGGGGCCGCAGAAGAGCCTGTATGCCGGCTGGATGCCAGGTCATCCTACGCTCTTCCTGAAAAGGGAGGTCTATGAGAACTATGGTCTTTATAAGACCGAATACAGGATCGCTGCAGACTATGAATTCATGATCCGCTTTCTGAAGGATGGCAGGAACCGTCTTGCCTATCTTCCGGAGAATATTATCCGCATGTACTATGGGGGAACCAGCACCTCCAGTACGGGCAGCTACCTGGCATCCCTGAAGGAGGGACATCAGGCGCTGAAGGAGAACGGTCTCCGGTTTGCTTTCGTGATCGACGTGCTCCGCACCCTGCGGGTGCTGCTTCAGTTTGTGAAGCGGCCTTCGTGAAGCCTCCCTGCAGACGATTTCTGACAGAGTATGTCAAAATAAAACAAACCATCATACCAGGTGGTAGGTTTCTTTTAAATAGGGAATAATATCTGAGATGCAGGAATAAATGCGGAATGCTTTTTCCTGCATTTCTTTATCAGGGGCAATCTGATCCGGAACCATAATCGGAATAAAGTCCCCATTATGGGCAGCCCGGATCCCGTTGTAGGAGTCCTCGCAGACATAACAGTGGGAAGGCGGTGTGTTAAGCCTTCTGGCAGCCTCTAAAAAGATATCCGGGTATGGCTTGGATCTTTCTACTTCGTTGCCGCACACGATCGTATCAAAGCGGTGCAGCAGATTTTCCTTTGACAAAAGGGCAGATGCAACTTCTCTGTGGCTGGAGGTTGCAACTGCCTTTTTGATATGGTGGTCATCCAGAAAATCCAGAAGCGTAAGGACACCTCCTTTAATGCCTGCACCATGGGCAGAAACATACCTTACGATCTCTTCATCAATATGGCTGTTAATCTCCTTGATTGGCTGATCAGGATATTTGGCAGAGAGATACGAGATGATCGCAGCGTTGGATTTTCCGACAACGTGCAGATAATCGTCATCAGCTTCCTGCTCACTTATGAAATTATAGACAATCGGCCAGACCTTTCTTGCAATAGTTTCTGTATCCAAAATCAGTCCATCCATGTCAAAAATAAAAGAAAATTGCATAAATACCTCCGTTTGCTATGAATTTTGCAATATTTGAGTTAAAATCTATCATATACTATCATAAATAATCATGCTGAATATTGCAATAGTTTGAAAGAATTTGAAAGTATTTAAAATAAAATATTGCAAAAGATTGCAATGTGTGATAAATTAAACCCAAGAAAGGAAAACAAAACATGGTACAAACAAACAATTCAATACCAGCAGGACGTCAGCAGAAGATCATGGATTTCTTATCTGTAAATGACAGCATCTCTATCAAGGAGGCAGCAGAGCTCTGTAATGTGTCAGAGGCGACAGCAAGAAGAGACCTGGATGATATGGCACTCACAGATCTTGTAGAGAGAACCCATGGAGGAGCGATTCTTCACCGGGGAACCGGCTTTGAGGCGATCCACTCCGAGAAACAGACCGTCATGATACCGGAAAAGAAGAAAATAGCCAAAGCAGCTGCTGAGCTGGTAAGAGATGGAGACAGTATCTTCCTTGATTCAGGAACAACCGCTTGTATGCTGGCAGAGCAGTTGTCAACAGTGAAACGTCTGACTATCGTAACGAACAATCTGGACATTGCATATGCTGCAAAAATGGATCCGAGTTCCACGATGATCGTAACCGGTGGCTTTAGACGGGATGGCTACAATGTGCTGGTCGGAGATATAGGAGAAGAATTCATCAAAAAGCTGTACGTGGACATTGCCTTTCTGGGAGCCGATGCAGTCAATGTAGAGAAAGGAGTATTCAACTCAAACTTTCTGGAGATCGGAATCAAAAAGAGTATTCTGAACTGTGGAAAGAAGAGGGTCATGATCTCTGACTGCAGTAAATTTTCGAAGAAAGCACTTGCGAAGGTTTGTGACATCGAAGATTTTGACTGTATTATCACAGACGAAGGCATCGGGGAGGAAAAACGAAAAGTATTGGAAGAAAAGATACCACGGCTGATCGTGGTATAAGAAAGGAAGGTTATGAGCTGGTTAAAAGAAGTCATCGGAACAGAAAAGGCAATTATTGCCATGCTGCATATGCAGCCCATGCCCGGAGATCCTTATTTTGATAAAGCTAAAGGAATGAAATGGGTAATTGAAAAGGCAAGGGAGGATCTGGATGCCCTGCAGGAGGGTGGCGTAGATGCCATTATGTTCAGTAACGAATACAGTCTTCCTTACCTGACAGATGTTAAGAAGGAAACAGTAGCAGCCATGGCGAGAGTCATTGGTGAGCTTCAGCCGGAGATCAGGATTCCTTATGGAGTCAATGTGTTATGGGATCCGAAAGCATCTCTGGATCTGGCAGCCGCAACAGATGCGAAATTCATCAGAGAGATCTTTACCGGTGTTTATGCCAGTGATTTTGGAATCTGGGATACTAATTGTGGTGAGACCGTCAGACATCAGAGAGCTATCGGTGCAGAAAATGTAAAGCTGTTATTCAATATCGTACCAGAGGCAGCAGCTTATCTTGCAGCACGTGATATTAAGCAGATTGCCAAATCAACAGTATTTAACTGCAGACCGGATGCCCTCTGCGTATCAGGACTGACTGCAGGAAGCGCAACGGATGCGGGAATTCTGGATGAGGTAAAGAAGACGGTTCCGGATACGGTAGTGCTTGCTAATACTGGCTGCAGGATCGATACTATCGAAAAGCTTCTTCAGATTGCAGATGGTGCAGTGGTTGGAACAACGTTTAAATATGATGGTAAGTTCGAGAACCAGGTGGACCGTACACGTGTCAAGGCATTTATGGATGTGGTTAAAAAGACGAGAAGCTAGTAAGACAGAAGTGGAAGGAGAAATACATGATTTCAGGAGAAGAAATTTACAAGAGTGCATTACATACCTTTGCCAATGAAGCACATGCTGTAGCGGAGCTGGCAAATACAGTAGATAAGGACAACTATATTAAGGCAGTACAGATGATCGCAGAATGCAAGGGCAGGATCATCACAACCGGATGCGGTACATCAGGTGCCTGTGCAAAGAAGGTATCCCAGGTATTTAACTGTGTGGACAGGGCTTCCCAGTTTTTAAATCCTGCAGATGCACCCCATGGTGATTATGGTATGATACGTGAAGGAGATATCATTATTATTATTTCCAAAGGCGGTAAGACAACAGAAATGATCAATCTGATCCCCGTTGCAAAGCTTCGCGGGGCGAAGATCATTACAGTAACAGAAAATCCGGATTCTCCGATCGCTAAAGAAAGCGACCTGAATCTGATCCTTCATACAGGACCGGAGGCATGTCCTTACCAGTGCCTTTCCACCACATCAGTTACAGCTGTATTTGCACTGTTTGATGCGATTTCCATTGGCTGTATGCTGTATAACGGTATTGACAAGGATTACTTCAAGGTAGTTCATCCTGCTGGCGGTGTCGGAGCTATGCTGGCTGCGGAGGCAGAGGCATGAAACTGATCGTTACGGAAAGCTATGAAGAAAGCAGCCGTGTGGCAGCAGATCTTTACAAAAATGTCATTGAGCATAAAAGAAATGCGCTGATAGGGCTCGCAACAGGAAGTACGCCGATTGGAATGTATGAATGTCTGGTCGATGACTATAAAAGGGGACTGATTGATTTTTCAGAGATCAGAACCGTAAACCTGGATGAATATGAAGGGCTTGCCAGAGACCATGACCAGAGCTTTGGTTATTTCATGGATCAGCACTTTTTTTCAAAAGTGAACCTGAAGGAAGAAAATATCTTTCTGGTAGATGGTGCGGCGGATGCAGCGAAACAGGAAAAAAGATTCAATGATTTTCTGAAGGATAATAAGATCGATATTCAGATACTGGGAATCGGCAATAATGGACATATTGGATTTAATGAGCCGGACAGCTATTTTACGGCATCTGCACACAAGGTAGAACTGGCAGAGGAAACGATCAAGGCAAATGCAAGGTTCTTTGAAAAGGAATCAGACGTGCCAAGAAGTGCCATTACCATGGGTATGTATGGAATTGCTACCGCAGCGAAGGTAATACTGGTGGCAACCGGAGCAGCAAAAGCCCCGGCAATCAAGAAACTGTTGGAAAGTGATCATGTGGATCCGCAGCTTCCCTGCAGCATCCTTCATATCTGTGAGGATGCAACAGTGATTGTTGATAAGGATCTGTATGAACTGACGAAGTAGGCATAAAAGTATGGGAAGTTACGCATTTGGTTTTGATTTTGGAACGCTGTCCTGCAGAGGGATTGCCATTGATCTGGAAACCGGACAGGTGACAGCGACAGCAGAAGAAAAATATGCACATGGTGTGATCAATGGGAAAATGTATCATGCAGATATTCCTCTGCAGAAGGACTGGAATCTGCAGGATCCCATGGACTGGCTGTTCTGTATCTGCCAGATCTCAAAAAGGATGCTGAAGGATGGTAATATCAGACCGGAAGAGGTAAAAAGCATAGGTACAGATTTTACGAGCTGTACGCTGCTTCCTGTAAAAAAGGATGGAACGCCTTTGTGTGAGCTGGCAGAGCTTCGGGATAAGCCAAATGCCTGGCCTAAGCTCTGGAAGCATCATGGGGCACAGAAATATGCAGAGGAAATTGAAGCGTATGCAAAGGAGCATACTACCTGGCTGAAGGATTATTTCGGCGGAGCGGTTTCCTCAGAATGGGTATTTCCAAAGCTTCTGCAGGTGCTCAGGGAGAATCCGGAAATATATGATGCAGCAGATTATTTTATGGAAGCTGTGGATTATATCGTAATGGCTCTGACCGGAAGGGTAACAAGGTGCAGTGCAGCACTGGGGGTTAACTGCTTCTGGGTAAAGGGGCAGGGATATCCTGATCCGGAGTTCCTTAAGGCTATTGATCCCGGTCTTACAGATGTTACAGAAACAAAGCTGGCAGGGGAGATCCTTACCGTAGGAGATCCTGCCGGACATCTTACAGAGGATATGGCTGCCCGGATGGGGCTCACCACAGAGGCAGTAGTAGCAGCAGGACACAGTGACGGAGCAGTGGCAGGATGCGGCGCTGGTGTAACAGAAAGCGGAAGTATGATACTGGTAATGGGAACCAGTACCTGCCATCAGATGATGTACAAGGACTACCATGCATTTGAAGGGCTGTGCTCGATCGCTGCAGATGGTATGGTGCCTGAGCTCTATGGATATGAGTCAGGACAGCCTGCCACAGGAGATATTTTTCAGTGGTTTGCAGATACGGGGGTACCGGAAAGGTATTACCGGGAAGCAGAAGAGAAAAAGCAAAGTATTTTACAGTACTTAGGTGAGCTTGCTGCTAAGATAGAACCGGGTACAACGGGACTGGTAGCACTGGACTGGTTCAATGGAAACAGAAGTATCCTTTCCAATTATAATCTGTCCGGACTTATCGTAGGTCTTACGCTGGATACCAGAACAGAAGAAATCTACCGTACACTGGTAGAAGCCAATATATTTGGTTCCAAAAGAATCCTGGATAATTACGAAGAGAATGGTGTTCCGATTTCCTATATCTATGCAGTAGGTGGGATCGCCAGAAAGAGCCCCTGGATCATGCAGATGTGTGCGGATGCTTTTGGAAAAGAAGTGAGCGTGCCGCTTGTTGATAATGTACCGGCTCACGGGGCGGCGGTATGCGGGGCAGTAGCCCTTGGAAAAGAAGGAAAGGGAGAAGGCTTTGCTACCTTTAAGGAAGCGACAGAGGTCATGATCCCGAAGGACAGACAGGTTTATAGACCGGATGCAGAAAAGACGAAGGCTTATGCAAAGGTCTATGAAGCTTATAAGAAACTATATGATATGTTTGGCAAGGATGATTCTTTTATGAAGAATCTCCGGAAATGAGAGCAAAGGAGGAATGCTTATGAAAAAGAAACTGGTAGCACTGTCACTTACACTTGCCATGCTGGCTTCACTGGTTATGGGCTGCGGAGGAAGCAGCACAGAAACAGCATCAACAGAAAATGCGGCAACAGAAAATGCGGCGACAGAAACTGCGGATGAGACAACAGCCTCTGGAGGTGGTTATACGATCGCCACAGTTGTAAAGGATATGTCAGATCCCTGGGCTCTGCGCCATGAAGAGGGTGTAAAGGAATATGCGGCGGAAACAGGGAATACCTGTTATGCAAAGGGGCCTGCGAAGACAGATTCGGCAGAACAGATTCAGGTGATCGAGCAGCTGATCTCTCAGGATATTGATGCCCTGTGCGTTGTCCCGATTGATCCGGAAGCATGTACACCTGTACTGCAGAAGGCAAGAGATAAGGGTATTGTAGTGATCACCCATGAAGCAGAAGGCTTTGAGGCATGTGATTATGATCTGGAAGCTTTCAATAATAAGGAATATGGCGAAGCCATGATGGATGAGCTTGCCAAGGCTATGAATTATGAAGGAAAATATGTGACCATGGTTGCGTTCCTTTCCTCTGTATCCCACAATGACTGGATGGATGCAGCAGTAGCACATCAGAAGGAAGCATATCCCAATATGGAGCTGATTCCTGAAGAAAGACTGGAATGCGAAGATAACATGAACATGGCTTACGAGAAGGCCAAGGAAATCATAAAGAAGTACCCGGATATCAAGGGCTTCCTTGGGGCTTCCAGCTATGATCCGCCCGGAGCAGCAAAGGCAATTGACGAGCTTGGTATGACAGATCAGATCTTTGCAGTAGGAACCGGTGTGGCATCTGTATCAGGTCCTTATCTGGAATCCGGATCCAATCCCTGTGTTCTTTGCTGGGATCCTGCTCTTTCAGGAAAGGCTATGTGCCAGCTGGCAGTAATGGTGCTTAATGGAGAGAAGGATAAGATTCAGACCGGCCTTGATCTTGGTATCGATGGTTATAACAGTGTCAATGTAAATGGCACAGATATCAGCGGTAATGCGATCCTTGTTATTAATAAGGATAACATGTCTGAATACAAGTTCTAAAGAAGACAGTAAGAGAGAAACATATAATGCTTGCATATTCCAAAGGCTGGATACGCAAGCATTATATCTCTGAGAGAAAGGTATGGTACGCAAATGAGTGAAATCTTATTACAGGCGAAACAGATTTCGAAGCATTTCGGCGGAGTGACTGCTCTTGACAAGGTGGATCTGACCATAAAAAAGGGAGAAATCCATTGCTTGATGGGAGAAAACGGATGTGGTAAATCAACGCTGATCAAGATTATTTCCGGATTTTACAGGCCGGATGGGGGAAGTATTACATTTGAAGGAAAGGAATATGAGAGACTTTCCATTGCAGAGTCGATCGGACTAGGAATCCAGGTAATTTATCAGGATATGTCCATTTTCCCGAATCTGACAGTTGCAGAAAATATTGCGATCAACAATGAGCTTTACAATCACAGGAAACTTGTGAATTGGAAATCGGTAAAGAGCATTGCGAAAGAGGCACTGGATCATATTGGTATTGAACTGCCGCTGCAGGCTGTTGTTGGTGAGCTTTCTGTGGCGGATAAGCAGTTGATCGCCATTGCCAGAGCGATCCTGAACAATTCCAAGCTGATCATTATGGATGAGCCTACCTCTGCATTGACAAGAAAGGAAGTTGACAAGCTGTTCAAGGTAATCAGACAGCTGCAGAAAGAAGGAATTTCCACACTGTTTGTCAGTCATAAACTGGATGAAGTATTTGAAATTGCAGATCAGTTTACTGTTTTCAGAAATGGAAAGCTTGTGGTAGCTGATTCGGCAAAGAATATCAATGATGAACAGTTTGTTTATTATATGACCGGAAGAAAGCTGGAGGAAGCAGCCTTCACACCGGAGAAGATCGACCATGACAGAGCAATCCTGAAGGTGGAAAATCTGGGTCTGACTAATGGCTTTGAAAAGATCAGCTTTGAGATCCATCCGGGTGAGATCCTTGGCATTACAGGACTTCTCGGATCCGGGCGTACGGAGCTTGCCAAGACATTGTTCGGACTTTACAGTGCTACGGAAGGCCATATTTATATTGATGGTACAGAGGTACGGATCAAAACACCAATGGATGCGATCCGGCATAAAATTGCCTATGTACCGGAAGACCGTCTGACGGAAGGGCTTTTCCTGACACAGTCGATCGAGAATAATATGATCGTATCCAATATTGACAGGCTCAGGACTGCAAAGAAAATGGTGGATTATGAGAAGGGGCATCAGGACAGTCTTTCCTGGGTGAATAACCTTGGAATCAAGCTGAACGAGCTGAGTGACGGGATCCAGACGCTTTCCGGAGGAAACCAGCAGAAGGTTGTCCTTGGTAAATGGCTGGAGACAGAGCCCCGTGTACTGATCCTGAACGGACCGACCGTTGGTGTGGATATTGCAGCTAAATTTGACATACATGCTTATTTAAGAACACTTGCAGAAAAAATGAACCTTGCTATTCTTCTGATCTCTGATGATATATCAGAAGTGCTCAATAACTGCAACAGGATCCTGATCATCAAGAATGGACGGATTGTCAGTGAGCATGTCAATACAGAACTGGATCCGCACAAACTGCAGGAGCTGGTTACAGGCGGTAAGGAGGAAACAGCATGAAAGGCAGAAATCTACTGAAGAAAAATGAGTTTTATATAACGGTCATTATTATTGTGCTGGCCTGTATCATTCAGGTGATCAGTGGACAGTTTTTTACTTCCAACAACCTGGTGGATCTGCTGCGAAGCATGATTGTACCGGGGATGATGGCAGCAGGTCTGTTTATGGTCATCGTATCCGGAAACATCGATGTTTCTTTCCCGTATACAGCAATGCTCTGCATGTTTGCAGTAACAAAATGGTTTTCTGTGATTGATTATCAGGGACCGGTATTCCTGGCGTTTCTGATCGCAGGAGTGATCGGTATGGTTCTTGGACTCTTGAACGGCGTGCTTGCCGCATGGTTAAAGCTTCCGACCCTGATCATCACGCTTGGTACCTGTACGATCTTTCTTGGCATTACCCAGGGTGTTCTGCAGAGCAGTGTTATCTCTGTGCTGCCGGTACCCATGGCAAAGATGGCAGCAACAAATCTGTTCAGTGTAGTAAACGGAGAGACAGGACTTGGAAGCTCCATGCCAGTCAGCATTCTGTTTCTTGCTGCGATTTATCTGATCGTCGGGTTTATTATGAAATATACGATGCTTGGACGTGGTATTTATGCAGTTGGCGGTGATCCTGTGGCAGCAGAAAGAGCAGGATTCAACGTAAGCTTTATCCGTATTTTTGTATTTACCTTTATGGGTGCCATCGGTGGGATCACAGGTATCACACAGGTTACCGTTTCAGGAATGTGCCAGATCAATTTCTTTGATGGCTATGAAATGACTATTATCGCAGCAGTAGTGCTTGGCGGTGCCAATATTGCGGGGGGTTCCGGCTCGGTGATCGGAACGTTCCTCGGTGTGCTCCTGATGAAGATGATCTCAAATAACCTGATCCTGCTTGGAATCCCGACTAACTGGAGCAAGTTTATGACAGGTATCCTCATCATCGCAGGTGTAAGTATGTCAGCCTATAAGAGTGTGCTTGCAAAACGCAGGATTGCATCCAATATACTGGAAAACGGACATAAGGAGGAGGCATAACCATGGAAAAGAAAAAGACTTTTGACGTAAAGAGCCTTCTGAAGATCAGTTCCAACAATAAAAAACTGTTAGGAATGCTTATATTGGTTATCATTGTATTGTCGATCGCTACAGGCGGCAGCTTTGCTAAGATCGGTCAGTTTCAGCTGATTGCTTATCTGTTTCCTGAAATGGGTGTGCTTGCCCTTGGCATGATGCTCGCCATGGTCAGTGGAGGTATTGACCTGACAGTTATTGCAGTAGTCGATCTTGCCGGGATACTGAGCTGTCTTTTGATGAAGGCGATCATGCCGGCAGATGCTTCTATGCCGGTTCAGATCCTGGTACTGCTTGTGACACTGGTCTTTGCCCTTCTGATCGGGGCGGTCTGCGGATTGTTTACCGGAACCCTGATCGCAAGAGTTGGTGTTCCTGCCATGGTGGCAACCCTCGGCGCATCAGATATTATCCTTGGAATTGCAGTAGGTATTACGAATGGATCCTCCATTAAGGAGCTGCCGTCTATTTTATACAGGGTAGTCAATTTTGAACTGTTCGGGCTGATCCCGGGTACAACGATCGTATTTATTATCTGCGCTGCACTGGTAGCATTTCTTCTGAATAAGACCGCAACCGGATTCAAGATCTATATGATCGGATCCAATGCGACAGCTTCTGAATATTCCGGAAGTGATAACAAGAAGATCCTGACACTTACCTATATGATCAGCGGCATGCTATCAGCAGTATCCGGTCTTCTGATGTGCGGGCATTTCAATTCAGCCCGTTCTGACTTTGGAAAGTCCTATCTGACACCGGCGATTCTGATCTGTGTACTGGCAGGCGTGAATCCTAACGGCGGTGTGGGTAAGGTCAGTGGAATTGTACTGGCAGTTATTATCCTGCAGTCTCTTTCTTCAGGATTTGCCATGTTCCCGTCCATTTCCGATTATTACAAGAACCTGATCTGGGGACTTGTACTGATTGGAATTATGATCATCAACGTAGTAACAGCAACAAGAAAGAAGAAATCATAAATTTGACAACATCTTAATTCCCCTTATTATATCAGTGTTTATTTTACACAGCAGAATCCCGGGCTTCCCTCCCGGAATTCTGTATGTTCTGGTGAATGGAAGGAATACGGAGATTCATGTTCTGGGAGATAAGGTGTACGAAACAAGAGTTTCCATCACGGAGCTTGCAGAGCAGCTTACGGAGGGTTTTATCAGGATACACAGAGGATGCCTTGTGGCTGTGAGGGTCGTCCATGATATTACAGACAGAGTATATCTGAATAACAGGGAGGCACTGGAATTTACAGAGCGCAGGAAAAAGGAGATTATACAGCAGTTTCACCGGCTGCAGAAGGATATGATCCGCTCCTTCAGTGACGGGAAAACGCCTGCTAACAGAGAAGCCTACAACAGCTGTTATAGGAGCTTTGACCATATGCCCTTTGCCTTCACAGATATTGAGATGATCTTTGATGAGAGGAAGCATGCGGTTGACTGGATTTTCTGTTATGGAAATGAAGCACTGGCAAGAATCGAAAAGATGCCGCTTGATGAACTGATCGGCAGCTCCTTTGGCAGCCTGTTCAGCAACATGGATGTGAAATGGCTGAACGGCTATGAGAGAGCTACGCTGTATGGGGAGACACTGGAGCTTACCGATTACAGTCCGGAGATTGATACCTATCTGAAGGTGATCTGCTTCCCAACCTTCCCCGGACACTGCGGCTGTATTATGTTTGATATCCATGAGATCGAATATATAAAGAGCAGTGATGAGGCAGAAAAGGCACTGCAGCTCTATGGTTTTACTTATCTTGGGAAACATTAATGAATAGCAGTTGCGTTGGTCAATAGTTGTGATGTAATATAAATATATAGATATTAAAATCACAACAGCTAAGATGATAAGGGAATGATCGGAATTGACTTTCTCTTGTTGTTTCCAAAAGAGAAAGTGAGGTTATGAAAAATATTGACCAACATAGAACAGCTGTCGAGGGAAACCGGAATAGCTATAAAACAGCTGAATAGACTCAATCGTGATAAATGGTATCATGGAACAACGTTAGAATCTTATAAAAATATATGTATGCAGGGTGTTTTGTATTCGTATAATATAGGTACACAGTTGGATTTTGGAACTGGTTTTTATCTGACGGAAAGTCTTGATGCAGCAAGTCGGTATATGGATCGATTGCCGGAATTAGATATATCAGGTAAATTAGTAGAAAGAAAAGAATGGTGTGTCATAGAATTTAAATTTAATCCATTTAAATTACTGTTTGAAACAGAAAATCAGTATAAATATTGTAACTTTCCTGTGCATGATGAAAAATTTGCAAAATTTGTATTTGAAAACAGACTGAAAAATGTGTACAATGAGAATCCACATGGATATGATATTATCTGGGGAGTAATGAGTGATAGTATTCCACCTGAAATTATTATGTCGTATCTGAATAATGAAATTACTTATGAAAATGCGATCAAGGCTTTACAAAAACCACAAAGTATGAAACAATTATATATAGGTAATCAGGCAATTTGTAATATGCTTCATATTTCTAATCTGGTAGAATTCAATAAAAAGGAGGAAAATTGAATATGGTAAAAGAAAAACGATATACAATTGAAAGTGAACTTACCAATGCACTGTTAAGATTTTCCTTTGGGAAATTGACGGTAGAAGAGGCAGAGGATAGAGCGAGAACTGCAGCAGCTAATTGGGATTCATCTAATGAAGCGTTGGCACATAAAGGTTTGAACTGGTATGCAAAGCAGATTGTAGCTAAGCTATAAACAAGCTATAAATGGTATCTATTCCATTGACAAATAAACAGGCATGGTGTAGCCTATAGACAGATGTCAGTCAGAAGACGGCATTCGAGTGAAGAATTCAATATTGTGAAATCTCTTATTCAGAGCAGTGGAGGTACATAGGACCTGAGAAGCTGCGGCAACCCCGAGATGGAAGGTGCCAACCTGAGCGAGTATCATCGAACAATAAGAGGATTTGATAATCGAACGTCGATCCGCTTATTTTCCATAAATAAGCGGATTTTTTCTGTAGCAGGAGTTGAGCTGATCAGACAGCGTTAAACACCCCTGCACATCGCATGAAACCAATAATATTTTTAGTACCAGAAAGAAAAGGAGAAACAAATGGAGAAGAGATTATTTACTTCCGAATCCGTAACAGAAGGTCATCCTGACAAAGTCTGCGATGCCATTTCCGATGCGATCCTGGATGCCTGCATGGACAAGGATCCCATGAGCCGTGTAGCCTGCGAGACAGCTACCTGTACCGGTTTTGTACTGGTAACCGGTGAGATCACCACAAACGCATACGTTGATATCCAGAAGGTAGTTCGTGATACCGTAAAGGAGATCGGCTATACCAAGTCCGAGTATGGATTCGATGGTAATACCTGTGCTGTGCTGGTAGCCATTGACGAGCAGTCCTCTGATATTGCCATGGGCGTTGACAAAGCACTGGAAGCAAAAGAGAACAAGATGTCTGATGAAGAGATCGAAGCAATCGGTGCCGGCGATCAGGGTATGATGTTTGGTTATGCAACCAATGAGACAGAAGAGTACATGCCTTATTCCATCGCACTTGCTCATAAGCTTGCAAAGCAGCTGACAGATGTCCGTAAGAACGGAACTCTGCCTTATCTGCGTCCCGATGGAAAGAGCCAGGTTTCTGTAGAATACGATGAGAATGGCAAGCCGATCCGTCTGGAAGCAGTTGTCCTTTCCACACAGCATGATCCTGATGTTACACAGGAGCAGATCCATGAAGATATCAAGAAGTATGTATTTGATCCGATCCTTCCGAAGGAGCTTTTGGATGAGAATACCAAGTACTTCATCAATCCGACAGGCCGTTTCGTAATCGGTGGACCTCACGGAGACGCAGGTCTTACAGGACGTAAGATTATCGTAGACACCTACGGCGGATATGCACGTCACGGCGGCGGTGCTTTCTCTGGTAAGGACTGCACCAAGGTAGACCGTTCAGCAGCTTATGCAGCACGTTATGTAGCAAAGAACATCGTAGCAGCAGGCCTGGCTGCTCAGTGTGAGATCCAGCTTTCCTATGCGATCGGTGTTGCACAGCCTACCTCTGTCAGAGTAGATACCTTCGGAACCGGCAAGGTTTCTGATGAGAAGCTGGTTGAGATCGTAAGAGAGAACTTCGATCTTCGTCCTGCAGGGATCATTAGGATGCTTGACCTCCGTCGTCCGATCTACAAGCAGACAGCAGCTTACGGACACTTTGGACGCAACGACCTTGACCTTCCCTGGGAGAAGATTGACAAGGTTGATAGTTTAAAGAAGTATCTGTAAGAAACATAAAATTACGAGGGAAAGGCTGTCATGCAGCCGGAAGGGAAAAGAAGATGTCAAGATATGTAAAGGATATGCCTTTAAATAAAGATGCCAAATTTGTTACCTTTATGATGAACGATTATCTGGCAAAGAACCAGTTTACACCTTTTGATTATAAGGGAGAGCAGGTATACCGTGCCGGAGATGCCATGCTGGAGGGCTTCAAATATCTGAAATGGTCATTTGAGGACGGGAATTTCCATATAGAAGCATGGATGAAGAGCATGGGAAAAGAAATGGGTCTTGACGGATTCGTTGGCTGTCTGCAGAAGAAGCCTTATAAGGAGAGCCTTGAGCAGCTCTATACCCTGTTAGAGCAGGATGTTGAGATTCCTGAGGGTGCAGAAGGTGCAGATGGTTCTGTAACAGTAGCAGTCAATACGGTAGATAATGTCGGAGCAGCCAAAATTGCACTTGTGTTTGGTATTCTCAGTATCGTGACAGCACTTCTGATTCCGCTTGCCGGCATTCTGTTTGGAAGTCTTGGCATGAACCGTGCCAGACTTGGTTCAGGTTCAAGCATGGCAAAGCAGGCCAATATCGGAAAGGTGCTCAGTGTTATCGGTGTTGTTATTGCCCTGATAAACTGGCTTCTTGCAATTCTGCTTTAAACCGAAACAGATACTTTAAAAGAATATCTTTTTTTGCTAGAATAAAAGAGTATCATGGTCATAGTGATCATGGTACTCTTTTTCAACGAATGAAAATAAAAGGAAACAGATATGGCATTTACGCATCTTCATGTACATACAGAATACAGTCTTCTGGACGGTTCCAACAAAATAAAGGAATATGTCAGGCGTGTTAAGGAGCTTGGCATGGACAGTGCAGCGATCACAGACCATGGCGTTATGTATGGGGTGATCGATTTTTATAAAGCGTGCAGGGCAGAGGGGATCAGGCCGATCCTTGGCTGTGAGGTCTATGTGGCACCCAATTCCCGTTTTGATAAGGAGCTGACTGGAGGGGATGACAGATATTATCATCTGGTGCTCCTTGCAGAAAACAATACCGGCTATAATAATCTGACCAGGATCGTAAGCCGTGGATTTACCGAAGGCTATTATTATAAACCCAGAGTGGATATGGAGCTTTTGCAGGAATTTCATGAGGGGATCATTGCCCTTTCTGCCTGTCTGGCAGGAGAGGTACAGCGCTATATCACCAAAGGGCTTTATGATGAGGCAAAGAAGACGGCACTGAAGTATCAGGCATGCTTTGGCAAGGGCAATTATTTTCTGGAGCTGCAGGATCACGGACTGCCGGAGCAGAAGATGGTCAATACGGCGCTGCTGCAGATGAGTAAGGAACTGGATATTCCGCTGGCAGCGACCAATGATGTGCATTATACCTATAAGGAGGATGTAAAGCCACACGATATCCTGCTTTGCCTCCAGACCGGCAAGAAGCTGGCAGATGAAGACAGAATGCGTTACGTGGGCGGCCAGTACTATGTGAAGAGTGAAGAGGAGATGAAGGCACTTTTCCCTTATGCATGGGAAGCCGTGGAGAATACCCAGAGGATTGCGGACAGATGTAACGTGGAGATCGAGTTTGGCGTGACCAAGCTGCCTCATTTTGAAGTGCCGGAGGGATATGATTCTTGGACTTATCTAAACAAGCTCTGTACAGACGGACTGAAGGAGCGTTATGGGGATGAGAATGCACCAGCCGGGAAAACGGGACAGACCTTAAGAGAACGCCTTGATTATGAGCTTTCTGTTATCAAGACTATGGGGTACGTGGATTATTTCCTGATCGTGTGGGATTTTATCAATTATGCCAAGTCCAATCAGATCATGGTTGGACCGGGGCGTGGTTCTGCGGCGGGAAGTATTGTTTCCTATACGCTGAAGATCACGGATATTGACCCGATCAAGTATAATCTGCTGTTTGAACGCTTCCTGAACCCGGAGCGTGTGTCTATGCCCGATATTGATATTGATTTCTGCTTCGAAAGAAGACAGGAGGTTATTGACTATGTCAGCCGCAAATATGGCAAGGAAAAGGTGATCCAGATCGTAACCTTCGGTACACTGGCGGCAAAGGGTGTGATCCGTGATGTGGGAAGAGTGATGGATCTTCCTTATAATTATGTAGACAGTCTTGCCAAGATGATCCCGCAGGAGCTGAATATCACCATTGATAAGGCACTGCAGATGAATCCGGAACTGCGGGGACTGTATGAGAGTGATCCCAAGGTGAAGGAACTGATCGATATGAGCAAGCGTCTTGAGGGTCTGCCAAGGCACACATCCATGCATGCAGCCGGTGTCGTGATCTGTTCCAGACCCGCAGAGGAGCTGGTACCGCTTTCGAGAGGTGCCGATGGTTCGATCACGACCCAGTTTACCATGACGACCATTGAAGAACTGGGGCTTCTGAAAATGGATTTTCTGGGACTCCGTACCCTGACTGTGATCCGGGATGCGGTAGCCCTTGTGAAGAAGAGTAAGGGTGTTTCTATTAATATCGATCAGATCGATTATGATGATAAAAAGGTGTTTGCATCCCTTTCCACGGGAAAGACGGACGGTGTGTTCCAGCTGGAAAGCGGGGGCATGAAGAACTTCATGAAGGAGCTTAAGCCGGAGAACCTGGAGGATGTGATCGCGGGAATTTCCCTGTACCGTCCAGGTCCCATGGACTTTATTCCAAAGTACATCAAAGGTAAAAACAGTGAAGGATCTATCGTGTACAGCTGTCCGCAGCTTAAGCCGATTCTGGCACCGACCTATGGCTGTATCGTATATCAGGAGCAGGTTATGCAGATCGTGAGGGATCTTGGGGGCTATACCCTTGGACGAAGCGATCTGGTGCGGCGTGCCATGAGTAAGAAGAAACAGGCGGTCATGGAAAAGGAGCGTGCTAACTTCATTTACGGAAATGAAGAGGAGGGTGTGCCCGGCTGTGTGGCAAAGGGTATTTCAGAGCAGGTAGCTTCCAGAATCTATGATGACATGATGGATTTCGCCAAATATGCATTTAATAAGTCCCATGCGGCCTGTTATGCGGTGGTTGCCTATCAGACAGCTTACCTGAAATATTACTATCCGGTAGAATTTATGGCGGCGCTTATGACTTCCGTGATTGATAACCCCGGAAAGGTGGCAGAATATATTATGGTGTGCCGCAGTATGGGGATCAGCATCCTGCCGCCTGACATCAATCAGGGAGAAAGCGGCTTTTCTGTAAAGGACAGATCCATCCGCTATGCACTGACAGCAATCAAGAGCGTGGGACGGCCTGTGATCGAAGCTGTTGTGAAGGAGCGGAATGAGCACGGTGAATTTTTGAATCTGAAGGATTTTATCAGCCGTATGTCCGATAAGGAGATCAACAAAAAGGCGATTGAGAACTTTATCAAGGCTGGGGCTTTTGACAGTCTGCCCGGTACCAGAAAACAGTTTATGGTAGCTTACGGAAAGATCATGGATCATATCGTGAAGGACCGGAAGAACAATATGGCAGGACAGATGAGTCTTTTTGACCTGGTTTCCACAGAAGAAAAGGAGGAGTTTGATATCCGCCTTCCTGATGTTGGGGAGTATCCAAAGGAGATGCTCCTTGCCTTTGAAAAGGAGGTGCTTGGTGTCTATGTCAGCGGGCATCCGCTTGAAGAACAGGAGGAACTCTGGAAAAAAGGGATCACCAATACCACAGCAGACTTTGTACTGAATGAGGAAACGGGTATTCCGGTAGTGAAGGATGGCGCCAGTGCTACGATCGGCGGCCTGATCGCAGATAGAAAGATCAAGTATACAAAGAATGACAAGATCATGGCATTTCTGCAGATCGAGGATCTGCTTGGCAGCGTGGAGGTCATTGTTTTTCCAAGGGACTATGAAAAATACAACAGCAGGCTTGTAGAAGATGGTAAGGTCTTTATTAAAGGCCGTGTATCTCTTGAGGAGGACCGGGATGGCAAGCTGATCTGTGAAAGGATCACTTCCTTTGATGAAATCCCAAAGAAGCTATGGATCCGATTCCCCACTATGGAGGCATATGAAGCAGGGATTGAGGATCTTTTAAGGGATATCTCGGAGTCAGAAGGGAATGACAGTGTTGTTCTTTATATAGAAGATAAAAAGCAGATGAAAAAACTGCCTCCGGGAAGAAACGTAAATGCAGATGAGGCTCTTTATGATGCCTTATGTAAAAAGTATGGAAAAGATAACATAAAAATAGCATGGAACGTGAAAAAAGATTGAAATAGGCAGAAAAAAGGGTTAAAATAACCTCAAATCAGAGAGGAATCTGAAGATACGGAAAGGATTGGGAGCATATGGCAAAGGAAATTAAGACCATTGGTGTTCTGACCAGCGGCGGTGATGCCCCGGGTATGAATGCGGCAATCCGTGCAGTTGTCAGAAAAGCAATTGCAAACGGTGTTAAGGTTAAGGGAATCAAGAAGGGCTATAAGGGCCTGTTAAATGAAGAGATCATTGATATGGAAAAGAAGGATGTTTCCGATACCATTGAGCGTGGAGGAACGATCCTTGGAACAGCAAGATGTCCGGAGTTCAAGACAGAGGAAACCCAGCTGAAGGCAGCAGAGATCTGCCGGAAGCATGGAATTGACGGACTGGTTGTCATTGGCGGTGATGGTTCTTACAGAGGAGCACAGGCACTGGCAAGACATGGGATCAATACTATTGGACTTCCGGGAACTATCGACCTGGATATTGCCTGTACAGAATATACGATCGGATTTGATACAGCGATCAACACGGCCATGCAGGCAATCGATAAGATCAGGGACACCTCTTCCTCCCATGAAAGATGCAGTATTATTGAAGTAATGGGTAGAAATGCCGGATATATTGCATTGTGGTGCGGTGTTGCCAATGGAGCGGAGGATATTCTGCTTCCTGAGAAATATGACTTTAACGAACAGAATATCATTAATAATATTATCAATAACAGAAAGCGTGGGAAGACCCATCACATTATCATCAATGCAGAGGGGATCGGACATTCTACATCCATGGCGAGAAGGATTGAAGCAGCTACTGGAATCGAGACAAGAGCTACGATCCTTGGCTATATGCAGCGTGGAGGAAGTCCTACCTGTAAGGATCGTTTCTATGCCTCTATTATGGGAGCGTATGCAGCTGATATTATCTGCGAGGGAAAGAGCAATCGTGTAGTTGGCTATCAGCATGGTGAGTTTGTTGATTTTGATATTGAGGATGCGCTGGCTATGCAGAAGACGATCCCGGAATATCAGTATCAGGTCAGCAGGATCCTGTCCCTGTAAGACGGGCATAGTAGGCAATCTGACACAACGCAATGAGGCGGAGTTTTTACTCCGCCTTTTTCTACAGGAGGATTATATGATTTCCAGTACAGCAAACAGCCGGGTGAAGCATGTAGTACAGCTTCGTGAAAAGGGCAGAGAGCGAAAAAAGGAAGGTGTTTTTCTGACAGAGGGTATCAGAATGTTTCAGGAAACACCAGCCAGCAGGATCAGGGAATTATATATAGAAGAAATACTGGCAGAACGGCTGCAGACAGAAGACTTTTCTGAAAAAATCGAAGCCTGCAGACAGGCAGGTATTTTCGTCGAAACAGTCAGCAGTGAGGTCATGAAAAAGATGGCGGATACCATGTCACCACAGGGAGTACTGGTGGTGGCAGAGATGATTGCCTATCAGCCGGAAGAACTGATCCGGGAGGCAGTAAGGAGAAGGGAACAGGAAGGAAGGGATCCTTTGTTCCTGCTTCTTGAGGATGTGCAGGATCCGGGGAACCTTGGAACGATGATCCGTACAGCGGAAGGAGCTGGGGCGGACGGGATTTTTATGACAGAAGGATGCGTGGATGTATATAATCCCAAAACCATCCGCTCAACAATGGGATCACTGTACCGGATGCCTTTTGTATGCGGAGCATCTCTTCTGGAGGTGACAGCTCTTCTGAAAAAGGCGAAGATCACTACCTATGCAGCCCACCTGAAGGGGGAGAAATTTTTCCATGAAATAGATTACCATGGAGGCAGTGCCTTCCTGATTGGAAATGAGGGAAATGGCCTGCGGGAGGAAACAGCGGATCTGGCGGATACCTATCTGAAGATCCCCATGGAGGGGAAGCTGGAGTCATTAAATGCGGCTATGGCAGCAGGACTTCTGATGTATCAGAGCCGGTATGGAGGAGCAGACAGTGCATGGCACTGAAAATGATAAAAAGGAGGAACTGGGATGAAAATTGGATTTATCGGACTTGGTAATATGGCAAAGGCCATGATCAGTGGTATGCTTTCCAAAGAGATCGTCAGAAAAGAGGATATCATCGGATCAGCAAAAACGGAGCATACACTGGATCAGGTGAACCAGATGTATGGAATCATGACAACATCAGATAATCAGCTTGTAGCAAAAGAAGCGGATATCCTTTTTCTGGCCATCAAGCCGCAGTTTTTCGGGGAGGTACTTCCTGAGATCAGAGGAGTCCTTCGGAAGGAGGCTCTGATCGTCAGCATTGCAGCGGGCAAGACCATTGCAGATATCGAAGGACTGCTGTCTGCGGATATCAAGCTGGTACGCTGCATGCCCAATACCCCGGCTCTTGTAGGTGAGGGCTGCACCGGCGCCTGCCGGAACGGGTATGTCAGTGATGAAGAGATGGAAGACTGCATGAAGCTGCTAAGAAGCTTCGGGGTAGCTGAAGAAGTGCCGGAGCGGCTGATCAATGCAGTGGCCGGAGTCAGCGGATGCTCACCTGCTTATGTATTCCAGTTCCTTGAGGCACTGGCAGACGGAGCAGTGCTTGCAGGTATGCCAAGAAAGCAGGCATATATTTTTGCTGCACAGGCAGTTCTTGGCAGTGCAAAGCTGATGCTGGAAACAGGAAAGCATCCGGGCGAACTGAAGGATATGGTAACCTCCCCTGCCGGAACAACCATTGAAGGCGTCCGTGTTCTGGAGGAAAAGGGCTTTCGCGGTGCAGTGATCGATGCCGTAAAAGCATCTGTTGAAAAATCTGAAAATATGTAATTTTTATGTAACAAAATTACTAAAAAACGGTAGTTCTGTCGATCAAAAAATCTGCGTTTTCTCGGAAAACTTGACAAAATTAGGTCGATTTGCTATGATTGTTCGCATATTTATCGTAATAAAAATGTAATAAATTACCAAATAGATAATGGAAGAACAATCAGTATCAATCGTGTCACGGAGGTATCCTAATGATACAGAGAAAACAGCTGTATTTTTTGTATGCGGCAGTAGTGGTTTTCCTGACCTGCTTTTTCCTGATATCCATGAGATCACAAGCAGCAGAGAAGAAGGAGGAGTATGAGTTTCCCGCATCAGGTGTGGCAGAAGTGCTGGATCCCAGTGCACTTAGCAATAATGCACCTGTAGAGGAAGAGAAAGAACTGAATATAAACCAGAAGTTTGAAAATGAGAAGGCACGAATGGAGAGGGAGCTGGCTATGGCAAATGTCCAGAATGCCCTGAACATCCGTGCAGAGGCTGATGAAAAGTCCGAGAAGGTAGGTTACCTTTATAAGGACTGTGGTGGTACTATCCTTGAAAGAAAGGATGGATGGACCAGAATCAAATCAGGCAATGTGATCGGATGGGCCAAGGACGAATATCTTTTGTTCGGGGAAGAGGCCAAGGCTATGGCTGAGGATGTGGGAAACTGGATCGTTACTCTGGATGTTTCAGCGGTAAGAGTCCGCAAGGAGCCAAGCATGGATGCTGAGATCTACGGTCTGCTTGCCTATGATGATTCTGTGGAATTTATTGATGAAGTGAATAACAGCTGGATCAGTGTAGATTATAATGATGAAGTGGGATACGTCAATACCGATTTTATCAATGTGAAATTCCATATTGATGAAGGAGAAACCATGGAGGTCATCAAGGTCAGGGAGCAGGAGGAAGCAGAGCGGAAGCGTAAGGCAAACCGTGGTGCTGTATCGGCAGATGCAGATGAGGTTCGGCTTCTTGGGGCATTGATCTACTGTGAGGCAGGAAATCAGCCTTATGAAGGAAAGCTTGGCGTAGGTGCTGTTGTTATGAACCGTGTCAGAAGCGGTGCCTATCCCAATACCATTCATGCCGTTATTTATGCGTCGGGTCAGTTTACACCTGCCATGACAGGCAAGGTGGCGAGAGTCTATGAAGGAAATGTACCGGAGTCATGTATTCAGGCAGCTCAGGCTGCTATTAACGGGGAAACGACTATCGGGGAAGCAACGCATTTCCGCCGGGCGGGCAAGCGTGAGGGTTATGTGATCGGAGATCATGTTTTCTGGTAGGAGAAGGAGGATTTTATGAGCGAAGTGACAATCTGGCTTGCAGTTCTTGTTGTATGTGTGGGAATTGAGATCGCAACCATGGGACTGACGACTATATGGTTTGCAGGGGGAGCACTTGTGAGTGCCATACTGGCGGCTTTAAATGCACCGCTCTGGCTTCAGATCGTGGCATTCTTTGTGGTATCATTGATCCTGCTTTATTTGACAAGACCTGTTGCAGTGAAGTATTTTAATAAGGACAGAGTAAAGACCAATGTGGAGAGCCTGATCGGCAGACAGGCCATTGTGATCAGCGAGATTGATAATCTGCAGGGAATCGGGCAGGTTACTGTGGGTGGTCAGGAATGGAGTGCAAGGAGCGTGAAGGATGATGTACAGCTGCCTGTAGGGAGTGTTGTGGTTGTCCGGTCCGTGAGCGGTGTGAAACTGATCGTGGAGGAGAAGGATCTCTCAGCGGAGAATGAACAGTAAATAGAGCGTCAGATAGTTCTGACAGAGAAAGAAGAGGTTTTTTATGGGAGTTGTAGTGCTTGTATTATTGATACTTATCGTACTGATCCTGGCATCCTGCGTAAAGATCGTACCGCAGGCATATGCTTATGTGGTAGAGAGACTGGGTGCTTATCAGGGAACCTGGTCTGTTGGTCTTCATATTAAAATGCCATTGATCGACAGAGTGGCGAAGAAGATCAACCTGAAGGAACAGGTAGTGGATTTTGCACCGCAGCCTGTTATTACCAAGGATAATGTAACCATGAGGATTGATACTGTTGTATTTTTCCAGATCACAGATCCTAAGCTATTTGCCTATGGAGTGGAGAACCCGATCATGGCGATCGAGAATCTGACAGCAACAACCCTTCGGAATATTATCGGAGATCTGGAGCTGGATCAGACACTGACATCCAGAGAGACTATTAATACCAAGATGAGGGCAAGCCTTGATGAGGCCACAGATCCATGGGGCATCAAGGTGAACCGCGTAGAACTTAAGAATATCATTCCTCCGGCAGAGATCCAGAACGCCATGGAAAGACAGATGAAGGCAGAGCGTGAGCGAAGAGAAGCTGTAACACGTGCAGAGGGTGAGAAGAAAGCAAGTGTTACTGTAGCAGAGGGCAAGAAGGAAGCGGCTATCCTGGAAGCGCAGGCTGAGAAGCAGTCAGCAATCCTCCGTGCAGAGGCACAAAAGGAAAAGATGATCCGTGAGGCAGAGGGTGAAGCAGAGGCAATCCTGAAGGTACAGCAGGCAACTGCAGATGGTATCCGTATGATCCGTGAAGCCGGTGCAGATGAAGCAGTACTCCGCATTAAGAGCCTGGAAGCCTTTGAAAGGGCTGCAGACGGTAAGGCAACCAAGATCATTATCCCCTCTGAGATCCAGGGAATAGCAGGACTTGCATCATCCGTGAAAGAACTTATTTCTGACAAATAAAAGCAGACAGAACGAAAGAACAGAGGACAGCGCTATGGAAAAGGTAGACTTAAAGGGAAGAAACTTTTTGAAGCTGCTTGATTTTACACAGGAAGAGATCCTGTATCTTATTGATCTGGCAGCAGATCTGAAGAAGAAAAAGAAAGATGGCGTGCTGACACAGGATATGCACCGTGGTAAGAATGTAGCGCTGATCTTTGAGAAGACCAGTACCAGAACCAGATGCTCCTTTGAAGTGGCAGCCCATGATCTTGGGATGGGAACTACGTATCTGGATCCGTCAGGCTCCCAGATCGGAAAAAAGGAGAGCATAGCAGATACGGCAAGGGTTCTTGGCAGAATGTATGATGGTATCGAGTACCGTGGCTTTGGACAGGATATCGTAGAGGAGCTGGCAAGATATGCAGGGGTTCCTGTATGGAACGGTCTGACCAATGAATTTCATCCGACCCAGATGCTGGCAGATGTGCTGACTATTCGTGAGAAGCTTGGCAGGATCAAAGGCGTGAAGCTGACCTATATGGGAGATGCCCGTTACAATATGGGAAATTCCCTGATGGTTGTCTGCGCAAAGCTTGGTATGCATTTCACCGCATGTACCACGAAGAAATATTTCCCGGATGCAGAGCTTGTAAAGACCTGTGAAGAGCTGGCAAAGGAGAGTGGCAGTTCCATTACCCTGACAGAGGATGTGGAAGCAGGCACAAAGGGCGCTGATGTTATTTATACAGATGTATGGGTATCCATGGGTGAGCCTGATGCTGTCTGGACAGAGAGGATCAGGGAGCTTACTCCTTATCAGGTTAATAAAAGGGTGATGGAGAATGCAGGAAGCCAGGCAATCTTCATGCACTGTCTCCCGGCATTTCATGATCTGAAGACGAAGATCGGTGAGGAAATGGGAGAGAAGTTCGGCATTACCGAAATGGAAGTAACAGACGAAGTATTTGAGTCAGGGCAGTCAGTGGTATTTGATGAGGCGGAGAACCGCATGCATACGATCAAGGCTGTTATGGCAGCAACACTGTAAGGACAGGGAAAACAGATGACATCCTCAAGAAAAACAGAGGTATTACAGCTTCTTCGCAACAGCGGGGATTATGTTTCCGGACAGCAGATCTGTGAGACACTTGGTATTTCCAGAACTGCAGTATGGAAGATCATGAACCAGCTTAAGGAAGAGGGATATGAAATAGAAGCAGGACAGAATAAGGGGTATCGCTTAAACGGTACCCCTGATGTGTTGTCTCTTGCAGAATTACAAAGCAGGGTCAAAACCAGAATGGCGGGAAAGGAACTGCTTTATTTTGACGTTATTGATTCCACTAATCTGGAGGCGAAAAGGCGGGCAGAGGAGGGTGCACCTGAGGGACTTCTGATCGTGGCTGACAAGCAGGTGGCCGGCAGGGGAAGAAGAGGTAGAAGCTGGGAATCTCCGGCAGGTGCCAATATTTTCATGACGCTGCTGCTCAGACCCTCCTATTCAGCTGACTGTGTATCTATGGTAACGCTTGTGATGGCACTGAGCGTTGCACAGGCGATCGAAGAGGTTTCAAAGCTGCCTGTCAGGATCAAGTGGCCAAATGATATTGTAGTGAATAAAAAGAAGGTCGTGGGGATCCTGACAGAGCTGACGATGGAAGCAGATTATGTCCAGTATATGGTCAGCGGTGTTGGCATCAATGTGAATCAGACCTCTTTCCCGGAGGAGATCAGTGCTACAGCAAGTTCTCTGTATCTGGAAAAGGGACAGAAGGTGAACCGGGCGCTTCTGGTGCAGAAGTCCATGGAGCATTTTGATGAAAATTATGAAATTTTCTGCAGGACAGATGATATGACGGGACTGATAGGGGCTTACAATACCCTTCTTGTGAATAAGGAAGTGGCGGTCAGGGTGCTGGATCCTAGAGGAGAGTATGAGGGCATTGCCCATGGTATCAATGAAAAGGGAGAGCTGATCGTAGAGAAGGAAGATGGCAGCGTGGAAAATGTCTACGCAGGAGAAGTATCAGTCAGAGGGATTTATGGCTATGTCTGAAGAAGGAAGAATGGTGCTCTGTGGCGCCAATGCATACGATAAGAAATATTATTTTAATGAAAAATTTAACGGGATTCCGGAATCCATCAAGAATGAGCTGCACATTATCTGCGTACTGTTCACGGAAGAGGTGGGCGGTATTTTTACCATAGAATTTGAGGAGGATGGAAGTGTATCCATGCGGACGGAGTACAGCGATGAGGATTTTCTGTATGATGAGATCGCCAGCGGACTTCTGGTGGGTGAGATCCGGAGGAAGAGGACAGAGCTTTTTGAATCCTTAAGCCTGTATTACCGGGTGTTTATCCTGCATGAGGATATGGGAGAACTGTTTACGGAGGAATAAAAAATGCTGTTAGTAGTTGATGTAGGGAATACCAATATCACCTTTGGTGTGTATGATAAGAAAGAGCTTGTGACAACATTTAGGATGATGAGCAAGCAGCCAAGAACCTCAGATGAGTACGGCATCAGCCTTCGGGAGCTGCTCCGACTGAATCATATTGAAAAGAAGGATATCGAAGGAACGATCATTGCCAGCGTGGTGCCGGGCGTGATGCATTCTCTGACAGGTGCACTTGTCAGATATATCGGGACAACACCTGTCATTGTGGGACCTGGTGTGAAGACAGGAATCAGGATCACCTCTGATAATCCAAGAGAGATCGGACCTGACCGTATTGTGGATGTGGTAGCAGCCTATGAGCTGTATGGGGGACCGGTGCTGGTTCTTGATTTTGGTACGGCAACCACATACGATCTTGTAACAGAGGATGGATGCTTCGGGGTTGGTATTACAGCACCCGGCATCAGGATCTCAGCCAAGGCACTGTGGGAGGATACTGCTAAGCTTCCGGAGATCGAGATCAAAAAGCCGGATTCCATTCTGGCAAAGGAAACGATCACCAGTATGCAGGCGGGCCTTGTTTATGGACAGATCGGCCAGACAGAATATATCATCAGACAGGTGATGAAGGAAACAGGCTATGAAAATCTGAAGGTTGTGGCAACCGGTGGCCTTGGAAGGATCATTGCGGATGCAACTGACATGATCCAGATCTATGACAGGAATCTGACACTGGAAGGACTTCGTATCATTTACGAAAAAAATACAGGAAGGAAATCATAAGATGGAACTCAGCGGGCTGAAGATCGGACAGGTAACTCTCGAAAATCCTTTGATACTCGCTCCGATGGCAGGTGTGACAGACCTGCCTTTTCGTTTACTGTGCCGGGAAAAGGGAGCAGGACTTGTCTGCATGGAAATGGTCAGTGCCAAGGCCATTTATTATCATAATAAAAATACAGAGGATCTTCTGAAGATCCACGAAAAGGAAAGACCGGCATCCCTGCAGCTTTTTGGATCTGATCCGAAGATCATCAGTGAGATGGCGAGGAGGATCGAAGACAGACCATTTGCCATTCTGGATTTCAACATGGGCTGTCCGGTTCCAAAGGTCGTGAACAACGGGGAAGGGTCAGCACTGATGAAAAATCCGGTTCTGGCAGCAGAGATCCTTTCTTCCCTGGTAAAGGCAGTGCAGAAGCCGGTAACGGTGAAGATCAGAAAGGGCTTTGATGAAGCACATATGAATGCTGTGGAGATGGCGAGGATTGCAGAGGACTGTGGTGTGGCGGCAATTGCGGTTCATGGCAGGACAAGGGAGCAGTATTATTCCGGCAGTGCTGACTGGGATATCATCCGTCAGGTGAAGGAGGCAGTGTCGATCCCGGTGATCGGAAACGGGGATGTAGTGGATGGATCTTCCGCAAAAAGGCTTGTAGAAGAAACCGGATGTGACGGTATCATGATCGGCCGTGGTGCCAGAGGAAACCCGTGGATCTTTGGAGAGATCGAAGAATACCTGAAAACAGGAGAAATGCCTGACAGACCATCTGGAAAAGAGGTCTGCGATATGATCCTGAGACATATGGAGCTGGCACTTTCTGTGAAGGGAGAGTATACGGCAGTCAGGGAGATGCGGAAGCATATCGCCTGGTATACGGCAGGCTACCCGGATTCTTCCATGCTGCGCAGAAGGGTTAATGAGATTGAGGACTATCAGGAGCTGCAGGAAGAGGTAATCCGGGTTTTTGACAGGGACAGATGAAAAGATTCCTGCAAAGGAAATGCATAAAGAACCAGACAGGCACATATGCTTTCTTATGGAAAAGGAAAGCAGAACAGTTTATTATGTAACAACAGGCAAAGAAACGATTTCAGAGCGGAAAAGCCTTCCTGTTTATCACTGTGACAGGACACTGCCTTATCCGGGTGGTGAGATCCATATTTTTTTCAGCACTCTTCCGGACGGTCTGGAAGAAGAATTCAAAAAGAAAAGGAAAAGAAAGAAACGGGAGCAGCAGCTGCTGGAAGCGATGGAACGGGCCTTGGAGCTGACGGATGAAAATGTGGAAATCCTTTTTTCGGACAATCTGTGCAGGATTTTTAACAGAGAGCAGAGTGTGTCTGACGAACTGTATGCCGCGTGGCTTTTTCAGAAGCTGAAGGGAAGGACAGTTCCCCATTTCAGCCTGGAGCTGCCGGGGGAATACGGGTTTCTGATGAGAGAAAAGGTACTCTTTCTGCTGCAGCCCTATCTGAAACGCATTAACCGGATCACCTTTATTAAGCGCAGGTCCGTGGCAGAAGAAGCAATCGTTCCGGAGATGGGAACTGGGATGATGGATGAACTGGCAGATTACTTCTATGGGGAGTATGGGATCCTCTCAGGACAGGCGGAGGAACTGGAGGCGGGGAGCTTTTATCTGAAGCTTTCAAATGATGCGCAAATGCTGAATTTTCTTGACACTACGGTGAAAAGTGGTTATAATACGGAAGTTGATTAAGACGTTTTGTCTTTATTTTTAAAACAAAGTATGCAGGATAAGCTGCCGGGGGCAGGCTTTCTGTATGGATGGAAGGGCGAATCGCAATGGAAGAGAAGAAGAACATACTTACTTATGAAGGACTTCGCAAATATGAAGATGAGCTCCATGATCTGAAGGTCGTTAAGAGAAAAGAAGTAGCGCAAAAGATCAAGGAAGCAAGAGAGCAGGGTGACCTTTCTGAAAATGCTGAATATGATGCTGCAAAGGACGAGCAGAGAGATATCGAAGCAAGAATCGAAGAACTGGAAAAAATCTTAAAGAACGCAGAAGTCGTTGTTGAAGATGAGGTTGACCTCGACAAGATCAGCATCGGCTGCCGTGTTAAGATTCTGGATATGGAATATAATGAGGAGCTGGATTACAAGATCGTTGGTTCCACAGAGGCAAACAGCTTAAAGGGTAAGATCTCCAATGAGTCTCCTGTCGGCAAGGCACTGCTTGGCAGAAAGACCGGAGATATTGTAGAGGTAGAAACGCAGGCAGGTATCCTGAAGTACAAGGTACTTGAGATCCAGCGTTCCAACTAAGGAGGAAGTTATTGTGGCTACACAGCAGAATAATCAACCACAGCAGGAGCAGGACGTAAATCAGCTTCTGAAGGTTCGTAGAGAGAAGCTTGCAGCTTTGCAGGAGGCAGGCAAGGATCCGTTTAAGATCACCAAATTTGACCAGACGCATCATACTGATGAAGCGAAGGAATTATATACAGCGCATGAGGAAAAGCTTCTGGCAGGTCATGTGACTCCCAGCGTAGAGGGCATGGATGAAGCACAGGCCAGGGAAGTCCTGAATGCAGATTACAATGAGAGAAGAGCCATCATGGATGCAGAGCCCATCATGGTATCCATTGCGGGACGTATGATGTTCAAGCGTGTTATGGGTAAGGCCTCTTTCTGCAATATCCAGGATCTGAAGGGAACAATTCAGGTTTATGTGGCAAAGGATGCCATCGGCGAAGAATCCTATGCAGATTTCAAGAAATCTGACATTGGTGATATTTATGGTATTAAGGGATATGTTTTCCGTACGAAGACCGGCGAGATCTCCATTCATGCTGTGGAAATGACCATGCTCAGCAAGAGCCTGCAGATCCTGCCGGAGAAGTTCCACGGTCTGACTGATACCGACACCCGTTATCGTCAGAGATATGTGGATCTGATCATGAATGCCGACAGTAAGGAGGTATTCATCAAGCGCTTCAGGATCATCAAGGAGATCCGTAAATTTCTGGATGGCAGAAACTTCATGGAAGTGGAAACTCCGATGCTGGTATCCAATGCCGGTGGTGCGGCTGCAAGACCGTTTGATACCCATTACAATGCACTGGATGAGGATGTAAAGCTTCGTATCTCACTGGAATTATATCTGAAGAGACTGATCGTTGGCGGTCTTGAGAGAGTATATGAAATCGGCCGTGTTTTCCGTAACGAGGGTGTTGATACCAGACACAATCCGGAATTTACATTAATGGAATTGTATCAGGCATATACAGATTACGAAGGAATGATGGAGCTTACCGAGTCCATGTTCCGTTATCTGGCTGAGGCAGTCCTTGGGACAACAAAGTTTGAATATAATGGTATTGAGCTGGATTTCGGCAAGCCGTTTGAGCGCATCACCATGACAGACTGCATTAAGAAATATGCAGGTGTTGACTTTGATGCGGTAGCAACAGACGAAGAAGCCAAGGCACTTGCCAGAGAGCACCACATTGAATTTGAGGATCGTCATACCAAGGGCGATATCGTAAACCTGTTCTTTGAAGAATACTGTGAAAAGAACCTGATCCAGCCTACCTTTGTTACTGACCATCCGCTTGCTATTTCTCCTCTGACCAAGAAGAGACCGGATGATCCGAATAAGGTAGAACGTTTCGAGTTATTTATTAATACATGGGAAATGTGTAATGCGTATTCCGAGCTGAACGATCCTATCGACCAGAGAGAGCGTTTCGCTGCTCAGGATGCTGCATTTGAAGCCGGTGATGAGGAAGCAAACCATACCGATGAGGACTTCCTGAATGCACTGAGCATCGGTATGCCTCCGACAGGTGGTATTGGCTATGGTATTGACCGGCTGGTAATGCTGCTTACAGACAGCCAGGCGATCCGCGATGTATTGTTGTTCCCGACAATGAAGACCCTGGACCCAAAGAAGGCTGAAAACAAAGCCGAAAAAGCAGCGGTAAATGGTTCTGCAGAGGATGCAACCGTGTCCGCGCCAAGCGTACAGATTGATCTTTCCAAGGTGAAAATCGAGCCGTTGTTTGCAGATGATGTAGACTTTGAGACATTCAGCAAGTCTGATTTCAGAGTGGTTAAGATCGAAGCCTGTGAGGCAGTGCCGAAGTCCAAGAAGCTCCTGAAATTCACACTGAATGACGGAACAGACCGGAAACGCACCATTTTAAGCGGTATTCACGAGTATTACGAGCCGGAAGAGCTGGTTGGTAAGACCTGTGTGGCAATCACAAACCTGCCGCCGAGAAAGATGATGGGTATTGATTCCGAGGGTATGCTGATTTCCGCAGTGTACGAGTATGACGGACGGGAAGGCTTAAATCTTTTGATGCTGGATGACAGTATTCCGGCAGGAGCAAAGCTGTACTAAAGAGGTCATTTACTACAAAAAATCGCGTTACTACAACTTTTCTACAACTTTTGCGCGAGACCCTACGAAACCGGATGAAGCAATATGAAAGGCGGATCTGCTTATAAAATGCAGATTCGCCTTTCTTTTTACATCAGCTTCATGTTCACACTAATGTTTTTTGCCTTCTCCTGCATATTCTCTTGTGTAATATGGGTGTAGATGTCCATTGTAGTAGAGAAATCGGCATGCCCCATGACTTGCTGAATGAATTTAACATCGTTGGTGCTTTCGCAGAGCCGGGTACAGAAGGTGTGCCGCAAGTTGTGAACACTAAAATGAGGGAGCAGATCCGGTTCACGGTCTTCCAGTTCAGCCTGATCCATTTCCTCCATGTTGTAAGTTACGCTGATTCTCTCAATCGCCCGATTGATATTGTGGGCGCTCATGAATGAGCCGGTTCGGTTGCGGAAAACAAAACCGTGAACTCCTCCTAACACCAGTTGATCGTCTGGATACAATGCGTCGATGGTTTCAATCTGGAGGCGAAGCTGCTCGGCCACCTCTGGATAGAGGATAGGGATAATTCGTGTACCGCTCTCAGTTTTGGGAGTGGTAATGTGAAATCCGGCTTTTCCGTCAATGACCCGGTAGATTAAGTTGTGGTTGACCGAGATTGTGTTTTCGCTCAAGTTAATATCGCTTTTGGTAATGCCGGTACATTCTGCTACACGCATTCCTGTTCCAAGGAGCACAGTCATGATGGGGAGCCAATGACTGTATGTAGGGGACTTGGCAATAAAACGCAGGAAATTCTGCTGTTGCGTTTTAGTGAGTGCGATCCGCCGTTTAGGCTTTGGAGCGCTGCCATCCGTCTTGAGCTTGCGGTAAATGCCCTTGCTGGGATTTTTGCGGATGTAATCGTCGTCCACGGCCATTTCAAGCGTAGGGTGAACAATGGTGTTGATGCTCTCCAGTGAGTTGATAGCAAAGCCGTGTTTCAGCAGTTTGGTATAAAACGCGAGAATATCACTTCTGTGGATTTGTGGCAGAGGCATGTTAGCGAAAGGCTCTTCTTTCACATAGAAGTCCCACAGGTAAAGATAATTTGCTCTGGTAGAGGGCTTCAGTTTGATGTTGTTATTCATGTAGACCTTGAACATATCATTCAGGGTAAGCTTCATGGCTTCCTGAGTACGGATGCCATCATCCTTATCTTTGTTGATCTGCTTTTCTTTGACACGAAGACTTGCGAGATCGGAGTCGTAAAGATATTTCTTTTTAGTGCCTAATTTGTAGACATACATATAGCTGCCATCTGCCCGTTGTGTTTCTCCAGGCCGAAGATTTCGTCCTTTGTTGTCTTTTCTCACTTTTGCCATTACTGGTACCTCCTGATTATAAAAGTGTAGTGCGCCTTACTGGCATGGTTATTTAGCCGGAAATATCATAAAGATATTCTTTGATACGCTGGACACTCCATAGGACACGGGTGTTCATGGTAATGCGTGCATTGGCAAGATCCCCAATCTGTACTGCAGTGTGCCTTCCACAGCACAACAGTTTGCAAAGGGTATCGGTATCAACAGCCAAGCACTGCTCCGGCGGTAGGTCATTCGGTTTTCTTTTCTCCATAATCGTCCTCCTTTTTTCGATTACAATGATCCCTTACGATTTGTAGAAGAAGGTTTTCAACAAAAACAATGAAAACGGTCTTGAGGTCAGGAGGTATTGAAATAACAAAAGAACTCTAATGGGGCCATTTCCTACGCCAGAACGGTTCTGCCGTGTATTTCAGGCTGCTGCTGTGCAGCACTTCGATTATGGGCGCGCTTCTGTGGTCATCGCACACTGTCCAGAATTCCTGTATAACTCCCCATAGAGGTTATGAACTTGTCAAGGTACTAAAAGAGTGTAGGGATCATCCGGTATTACCAAATGATCCGATACATCCTATAAATAGGCAGGGAAGAAAGAACTTCTGCAAAGAGGAAAGAAAATTTAAAGAAAATCCAAAAATCAATATATAGAATATTTGAATTGACAAGCACTATATATTGTGTTAGAATTGCAATGTAATTGATTTTTGTGCGTTGCCCGTCAGGGTACACAGGCTTTAGGGCTTGTGTTGCGGAGTAATGACTGCATTGCACACGCTGTTAATTTTGTACTTGTGTCAGTAGTATCACTGCGCCTTTTCAGGCCGGTATATTGCTGGCTTTTTTTATTTTATGGGATTTACCCACCATTGCGAGAATGACATCGGTTCATAGGCAACTATGGGCGCCAGGCTTTATGCCGTCTGTCATTCTCGCTTTTTTATTGCCTGTAAGCCTGAAAGGGCTTTAAGGATAAATCAAAACTGAGAAAGGCAGGTCATGTACATGAATGTGAAGCAGAAAAGAAAGCAGAATGGTCGGCGGGTCAAGCCGGCACATTCCACGGACTGGAAGATGAAGAGACAGGCAGTATCTTCGCTCCGGCCCCGAAATGTTGCACCAATGGCGAGGGCAGTTATTTTGCCCCGAAGATCACGAAGGGGGATTTGATATGTCCGGCAGCAATAGTGCTGAACGAAAGCGGCATGAACCGCTGGTGCTGGTAGAAACGGCAGATATTTCAGAAGAAGACTGGCTGGATTACCGGCGCCGTGGAATCGGCGGCAGCGATGTATCGGCGATCTTTGGCACTTCTCCATTCCGGACAGCCAGGGATCTGTACTACGACAAACTGAACATAGCGTCAGTGGAAGATGATGAGGGCAACTGGGTTGCCATGGAAATGGGGCATTTGCTGGAGCCTCTGGTAGCAAAGATATTCGAGCGGAAAACCGGATATCGGGTCTACCAAATCAAAAAGATGTTCCAGCACCCACAGTATCCTTGGATGCTGGCTGATGTGGACTACTTTGTGGAACTGCCGGATGGCACCACAGCGATCCTTGAGATCAAGACCACAAACTATAATGCCAGAGATAACTGGTGGATGAATGGGAAGGAGACTGTTCCAGTCTACTATGAATCTCAGGGGCGTCATTATATGGCAGTAACGGATCTTGACCGATGTTTCTTTTGCTGCCTGTATGGTAACAACGAGGAGGAAGTTATTATCCGGGAGGTCAAGCGTGATTTCGAGTATGAGGCTGAGATGGTCTTTTTGGAGCAGTATTTCTGGGAAAACCATGTGCAGCGCCATGTGCCGCCGCCCTATACAGAAAGTGGGGCCTTGATTATTGAGAGCGCACGCAAACACTTTGGCCCGGCAGATAAAAATGCCCCGGCCGTTGCACTCGACCTGGATATGACTGCAAAACTCATGCAGTATTTGCGGCTTCTGGATGAAAAGAAAAATGCAGAGGTGTACTCCAAAGAAATCGACAAGGATATTCAGCGTCTGAAGGCGCTGTTGATTGCGGAAATGGGTACCAGCTGTACTGCAGTCTGTGAGCAGGAGGGAGTGAACTATACGGTTACCTATACCCCTGTTCGCAAGTCCATCATCGACAAGGATAACCTGCTTCGGTTGAAACTGGAGCATCCGGATATTTACGAACAGTTTGTTACAGTATCCGAATCCAGACGGTTCAGTGTTAGAGCCTCGATTATGGAGGCCGCTTAGTGAGGTGAAAAAGGATGAATTGTATTGGTACCTACGACGGGACGATTTTTTATAATCCTGCCAATAAGTTTTGTATCGTCAGTGTAAAAACCGCAGACCAGAGCGTGCCAGCTGAGGCCAGGTCAAACAGGCGGTACAAAGACCATTTGATCCGCTTTACAGCTGTGGGGTATGAGATTCCACGGACAGATGCGGTAGAGTTGGAACTGGATGGGGAATGGGCAAAAGGCAAGTATGGTGTCCAGCTCCAGGTGGAGCAGTGGCGTGAAATTGTGCCCAGAACAAAAAACGGCGTAGAGGGCTATCTTGCCTCCGGGCTTATCAAAGGGATTGGTCCCAAAACCGCCGCAGACATTGTGGAGCGGTTCGGTGTGGACACACTGGATATTCTGGAACACCAGCCGGAGCGGCTGTTGGAGATCCGGGGCATTACGGAAAATAAATTGGAGGACATCAAAGCTTCTTATGCAGAAAACCGTATGCTCCAAGGAATTATGACCTTGCTGGCACCGTTTAAGATTACTCCCAAGACGGCATTGAAAATATATCAATATTTCGGCCCGACCAGCGTAGAGATTTTGGAAAAGAGCCCATTTGAGCTTTGCCAGATCTCCGGCTTTGGATTTCGGCGGGTAGATGCAATCGTACAAAAGAGCGGGGGCAATCTCCATGACCCTATGCGTATCAAAGGGGCTGTCTTTTGTGCGCTGGATGAGGGCAAGAGTAAACGAGGCCATCTGTACATCAGTTCTGAAGAACTGGAGAAATCAGCGCTGAAACTGCTCAATGAGAAGATACCTGTACCGGAGCTTCGCCTGCATCAGCAGGAAGTCAGGGATATGATGCAGGAAATGATCCTGAATGGAGCAATCGTTTCCGTGAAGGATAATATCTATCTTCCCAGAGTGTTTGCCCAAGAGGACGAAACGGCGCGCCGGATCGCCCAGCGTCTGGTCGCCCAGATGCCAGTAGAGCATATTGCGCCGGTACTGGAACAGGTCAAGGTTGAAATGGGACTGCGCTTGTCTGCACAGCAGGAGGCTGCGGTCTATGCAGCATTTAGGCATGGCTTGTCAGTGATTACGGGTTCTCCTGGTACTGGTAAAACAACAGTGCTGCGGACGATACTTGAGGTTTACCGGCGGCTGTACCCTGATGGCAAAATTGCTCTTATGGCACCTACCGGTCGGGCAAGCCGCAGGATGTCGGAGAGTACCGGCTTTGAGGATGCCCGAACATTACACAGTGGTCTGGGACTGACCAGTGAAGAGGATGAGGGTAGCCGGAACAGAAAGTCAGAGCCACTGTCGGCCGATTTAATCATTGTGGATGAGTTTTCCATGGTGGATATGTGGCTTGCTGAGAAATTTTTTGAACGCATGAAGATAAATGCCAGAATCGTGCTGGTAGGCGACCCAGATCAGCTTCCGAGCGTAGGAGCCGGAAATGTGTTTCGTGAAATCATCGAAACCAAAATCGTCCCAGTAACGGTGCTGGATCAGATTTTCCGTCAGTCGAAGGATAGTCTGATTGCCTATAATGCCAAATTTATCAACGAGGGCAATACCAAACTGTTTTACGGACCGGACTTTGTTTTCGTGTCTGGTGATAGTCAGGAAGACACCGCTGAAAAGATTACAGAACGGTATTGTTTGGAGATACAGGAGAGTGGCATTGAGAATGTGCAGATTCTTTCACCTTTCCGTTCAGAAGGCGCCGCGTCGTCGGAACAGCTGAATGAGACCATTCGTGAATTGGTCAACCCATTCCGCTCTGCGGAGGAGGAAATCAAGTTTGGCCCCAAGATATTCCGGATCAATGACCGCATCATGCAGACCAAGAACACAGAAAAGGTATCTAATGGTGATTTGGGTTTCATCCGGTATATTAAGGACACTGACCAGGGCAAAAAGATCGGCATGGATTTTGGTGCTGGCAGGACGCTGGAATATGGCGTAGATGATTTGAGCAATGTGGATCTGGCTTATGCTACTACGATCCACAAGGCTATGGGCTCTGAGTATGAAACAGTCATTATGCCGCTGCTCAAAGCGCACACTATCATGATGTATCGTAATCTGCTCTACACTGGAATCACGCGCGCTAAAAAGCGGGTGGTGCTGATTGGGCAGAAACAGGTATTGTTTATGGCAATCCATCGTAATGAGATTGGAAAGCGAAATACGCTGCTGGGTATGCGTATCCAGATGTATTTCAAAGCCTACGCAAAGAAAGCCGGTATCCCCATTCCAGCTGCATTGGAAGAACAATTGAAGAACGCAAGTTAAAAAAGAGAGGTCAGATGCAGAAATAGCACTTGGCGTCTCCTATTTTTATGTCAGAAAGGAGTTTCCAACATGAACGAAAAAAGTAATCCGATGCCTATGATGTACAAAACAATTCCGGCAGTGGCAGAACTGAACAAGGTGCCGGGCTTTGACCCGCTCAAATTTCTGCGCCATAAGGTGTCCAGAAAGACAAATGAGGAAATGCTGCAGTTGGAATTGCCTTATCAGAAACTGTGGTTCCGTCTGCGCCACCCCCAGGGCCGCATGAAACTGACTACCCTGCGGATCACGGAACAGCTTGCGATTATGGAGGCCAGAGTCTATCTGGACCGCAGTGATGCAGAGCCCATTAGCAGTTACATCTCGCAGCACAGTGCGGAAGAAGGTACCGACTATGTGCAGGCTGCCCAGGATGAGGCATTGAGTGCTGCGCTGTCGGATGCCGGTTTTGGTCTGCAGTTTGCCGATGTTGCTGTTGACAGTACGGGCAAGGTGTTTGGAAGCAGTATTCCGCTTTCCGGGACAGCTCATATCCAGCAACCGATGCCAAATGCGGCGCAGAGGCCCGTAGAAGCCCCTGGAGCGGCGCTGCGGCAATCTGGTGGGGAAGTTCATGCCCAGCTGGAGAGAACGCCTCAGAACGCCGTAGAGCGCCGTAATGCGCCTGCTCGTCCGGCGCCTATTCAGAAACCTGCGGCAAAGCCGGTTCAGAATGAACAGTCCCCGGTTTCTCCGGTACAGCCCACTGTCCAGCAGATGGCTGCAGAAGAGAAGGAGAATATGGATACACTGCCTGCCGGCAAGGTAGAGGAGAATGCTCCCAATATGGAGCTGCCGGTACCGAGCCGCGAGGTTACATTGGATAGCAGTCCAAAACAGGATGATGCGTCTGAGCAGCCGGCCGCCTCCGTATTCCAATCGGATGAACCGGAAGAACTGCCTGTGGCGCCTGTTGTCCAACAGGAAGCACCCGATCAGCCTGTGGCGCCTTCTTATACGGAGAGCACTCCGGTAGAAGACATCTTGAAGGTAATGACCTTTGAAGAAGCGCAGAATGTGGTGGTGGATAGCGGTCTGAGCAAAGGAAAGACCATGGCAACAGTTGCCAAGGAACGTCCGGTGAGTCTGAAATTCTACCTCACCCCAGGCAACAAGAGCACCAACAATATCGTTCGTGCTGCGGCGCAGATCATGCTCGATGGTATGGCCGCACAGAAAGCCGGATGATAAGCAGCCCCATCTATGGGGCCAAGAAGGGAGGGAGAACAGATGGACTCATATCCAGGAGATTTTCCGTTCGGTATTATGGATGTAGTGGAACTTCTACATCTACGAATCAGACGCCGACAGGCAAACAGTGTATATGTGGATTGCCCGTTTTGTGGTGACCGCCGCGGCAAGATGAATGTGAATTTCGTCAAAAATGTCTGGCGGTGCAATTATTGTGATGAGCATGGCGGTATGCTTGCGCTTTATGCGCGGCTAAACAATACGACTACATCCGATGCGTATTGGGAGATAGGAGAAGCCCTGTGCAACGATTTTCACAGGGAACGGCCGAACTCTGGATATGAGATGGCAGGAAACCAGCAGGCTGGCACTGGGTCCCCGGTTTCGGGGACTCAGACCGACCTTGCCGGATATGAGAGGAGGGGCGAACTAAAAACAGTGCAGCAAGCAGAACGGGCCAGCGGACAGGAAATTCATCAAACGCTTTCGCTGCTGCTCGCTATGCTGCCTCTTCAGCCTGCCCACCGCAACCATCTGCACTCCCCAAAACGGGGACTGTCGGATGAACAGATCGACCGGATTGGGTTCAAGAGCACTCCACCCCCTTTCCTTTGCCGCTCCATTACCGAGCGGCTGATGAAACAGGGATGCAAGGTGGAGGGGGTGCCCGGCTTTTATCTGGATGACAGCGGGCGCTGGACCATGAACTTCTACCGAAAAAACGCAGGGATTTTGATTCCAGCTGTGGGATACGACGGTATGATACATGGCCTGCAGATACTTTTGGATAGTCCGCTCAAGCAAAAAGATGATCCACCGGATAAGTCAGGAGCCAAATACATCTGGTTTTCGTCCTCGTCCAAAAATATGGGTGTCACATCCGGGAGCCCGGTACATTTTATCGGCAATCCATCTGCTCGGGTGGTCTATGTCATTGAGGGACTGCTGAAAGCAGACATCTCACACTGCCTGACAAACCGGACTTTTGCGGCGATTGCCGGCGCAAACAACACAAGCCAGTTGGATACGCTGTTTGCACTGTTGGCACAGAATGGCACTGAGGAGATCATTGAGGCTCATGATATGGATAAGTACAGTAACCAAATGACCTCTAATGGGGCATCTAAGATCTATCTGATGGCCCGAAAAAATGGAATGGCATGTCGTCGGCTGACCTGGAATCCGAATTATAAAGGGTTTGATGATTGGCAGCTTGCCCTTCGGGAGAAAGAACAGAGGGAAAAGGAGGTGCAGAGAATGAATTTTAAGCAGCAATATCTGTGCGGTAAGTGTGATTTTACTTATATAGATGGCTGCGTCGAGCTTTGGCACACCAGAGCGGAGAAAGATTTGGACCTGACAGAGTATCTGGGGCTGACAAAGGAAGAGTATCAGATATTTCTTGCTCAGGGCAATCAGGTGCTGAAGGATCTTCTGGACAGCCAGAGAGTTTTCCGGAGGTTTTGCATTTACCAGCTTTGCCTGGGTGAGACACAGACGGTACCTTTCGCGTTCAAGCAACTGGATGCACTGCGTAAGGCTGGATATGAACAGCCGCCTGCTGCCGCCTATCAGACGGTATGGAGCGCAGAGGTCTGTTGCCCAAAGGGGCAGAATGACATGGAAGTGCTGGGGCGCCTGTTCCTGGACTTTAATGAGCATTTGCCGGAAGATTACAGAGGCCGTCCGTTGGCTCCATCTGATGTGGTGGAACTGGACTGCCAAGGCAAACGCACATACTTCTATGTGAATGACTGCCGGGATTTTGCGCCGGTACGCTTCTCCCCATTCTTGTGTAAAAGACTTCCGGAGCCTGCTCAAAAACAGGAATGAAGGGATAGGGGTCAGATGCGTATTGCAGAAAAGAAGAAAAGCCAGATTACAGCACTGTATGAGCAGTGCTCCAATCTTCCGGCAGATGTCAGAAGTTGTCTGGAGAATGGCTACTTTACCGTAACGGTACCTCCACCCTGGAACATGAGCAATCAAAAGACTGCGCAGGAGGTGCAGGACAAAATCAAGGAATGGTCAAGGCAGTATACTGGCGTGGTCTGCTACTGTTTTGACAGCTTCAGCACACTTTTATATGTGCTGTGAGCAACACACAATGGCATGGAAAGGGTCATAACGGCCTACTCCATGCCATTTTTTGCGAAAGGAGATTTTACAATGGGTGTTTTTTCAGAAATAGCAATGGAGCAGCAAAACAGTATGTTCGATTCGTCTGCAGCCTTTGAGGATGATGAAGCCTTTGAGCTGGAGGAGATGGAATCTTTGCCTGTGCCGCCTGTAGGTACAGACACTGTCCCAGTATCGGCGGCTTCGGTTTCTGCCGGTGAGACTGCTTTGGCTGATGCAGAGGAGGAACCTGCGGATGAAGTAGCGCCTGCTGGGGAAGAGAAGTCTGCTGAGGAGGGGAATTCGGCACAACCGCCCGCCGCAGAAGATGAAGAAAAAAAGCGTGCGGAGCATGAGGCGGCTGAAGCCCAGCGCAAAGCGGAATTTGACGCCAAACAGCAGGCGAAGAAAGCCGCGGAGCAGGAGCAAATCGCCCGTCTGGAAGCGATGAGTGATGAAGAAGTAATCGCGGCCTCTACCCAGAGGGTGAGTACCGATGTAGAAAAACTGACACGGCGAAATATGAAGGAATGTGTGTCCGAGCATATCCAGATGCTCTGTATGGAAGATACGGCGTTTGCCCGTCTGACGATGCATCCGAAAAAGAACATGATCCGCTGTTTCCAGTACATCAACCGAAAGGCATGGGATTATGTGCAGGATGAACTAAAAGCAAGCGGAACCCGCCCTGGTCCCGGACAGCAGACATATGGCTGCGATGTGCCGGATGATATGTGCTATCAGTGGGCGGAAGATTATTTCCGTGACCCTGATGCCAAGGAAGACCATGAGGATGAGGAGAAGTTTGTTCCCAAGCCGTATGCTGGGAAGTCCTCTGCAAAGAGCAAACCCAAGAAGGCGGCAGAGAAGAAAAAGACGGAACCCAAGGCGGCACCCAAGCAGGAGGAAAAAAAGCCTTCTCAGGATGGGCAGATGTCGCTGCTGGATTTTGGGATGGCAAAGGCAGGCTGAGCCGGCAAAGGAGGAAAAATGCAGAATGATTGCTTATAAGGGTTTTCGCCCCGGGCTGATATGCCGTGGCTATCAGTTTGTGATGGGGCTCAATACGACTGAAAAAGCAAATTGCAGGGAAAATGGATTTCACTGTGCGGAAAATCCGCTCGACTGCCTTAGCTATTATTCCAGCCTGGAGCATTCGGAATATTATATTGTCAACGCCGGCGGCGACATCGATGAAGATGAGCATGACTCCAAAATCGCCTGTACGGAGTTGACTGTGATTAAGCGGCTAACCAAAGAGGAGCTGTTTTTACATGGTTTGGCCTACATGGTAGATCACCCGCGCAGGGTGTGGAGTTCCCATGTGGCAGCCAACCGGGCAATGGCGAACTGCGGTTATGCGGTGGTACGGGGGAAAGACCCCGTTGCCACCGGCAGACTGGGAGACATCCTTGCTTTTGCGAAGGAAGCGCCGGATTCGGAAAGTATCGTACAGGTTGCTGTAGGACAAATTGATGGTGTCACATTACTGCCGGATGTGTGGTATGGCGTGGATTTGACAAGAAGGACGGTGAATTGAGATGAAAAAAAGAGCCCTGATGGCACTTCCCAAGCTGACAGCGACGGATGAGATGAAGCAGATCGCGGCGTCAGACTTGCCAAGAAAAGAAAAAATCGCCTACGGATATGTTCAGGAGGTTTGTGAGTATTATGTTTACCTGAGATGCATCACGCAGGATGGGATATTGAAGGTGGCTTTCTTTTTCCCAGAGCATCTTCGCATAGACGGGAATAGCCCAGCTTACGAAGTGTATCTGGATAAAGAAAAGCGGCAATTTATTACTTATAATAGCCTGAACCAGAAATGGTGTGAGGCCAAACTGGACAGATTGGACTGGAAGCGCCGATACTGGTATACCAAAGCCTACTGGGTCAGCGAGGAAGATGAGACATCTATACAGGCATATCTGAACATCAATAAAAAAGCGGTAGAGGCAATCCGGCAGTTTCAGCGGAATGTGCGTGAGGAACAGCTCGAACAGCGGCACCGGCGGGAAACTGATCCATGGGATAAGGATATGGAACAGGTGCCGGAGCTTCCCAAGGACTGGAACCGCTGGGTGGATAAGGTTGCCATCCGGCAAAATTACATTTACTACCACTACAAAAAGGGCGGCGCCAAAACAGGTTACTGTACCTACTGCGAAAAGGAAGTGCCGATCAAGGTGCATCCCCATCACAATCAACAAGGCCGCTGTAGCTGCTGCCGACATCCGGTGGTATTCAAAGCCTATGGACGAGCGGGGTATATGCAGACAGAAAAACATTTTGCCTACCTAATCCAGCGATGCAAAGACGGTTTTGTAGTTCGTGAATTTCAGGCTGACCGGACATATGGGAAAGAAAGCCTTCCAAACTCCAAGCTTTATTGTCAGGAAATCCGGCGCACGATTTATGACCGGGAAAGAAAACCAAGAACCTACTATTGGGGTCTGTATAAACAGCGAAATATGCGCTGGATTTCCGGAAGCCCCTGTTCTTATAGTTGGTCTGGTTCACATGATGGACGGGTCTATGGAAAAACGCTGCCAACTCTGGAACAGAAGGAACTTCGATGCACAGGGCTGGTCAACTGGATTCGGAAGCAGAAAAGTGTTGACCCGGAAAAATATCTGGCAGTGCTTGAACGGATACCGCAAATGGAGCAGATCAGCAAGGTGAACCTGCCGAAGCTTACCAAGGAATGTTTCAGTTCCTGCGGAACAGTCAGTGAACTAATCAAAAACCATAGTGCCGGGAGTCTGATTAAAGCTCTGGGCCTTGACAGCAGGAGGTTTCAGCGACTTCGGCTCCATAATGGAGGCTGTGATCTGCTGCGGTGGCTGCAATATGAAAAGGGCACCGACAGGGAAATCCCAGATAATGTCCTTTTGTGGATGTGTCAGCAGAACATTAGCCCCAGGGATGTCCAGTTCATTGCTGACCGCATGAGCATGGTGCAGGTCTATAACTATGTACGGCGTCAGATGCCATCCTTCCGGAGAAACAGCCATGAGGTATTGCGTACCTGGGAGGATTATCTTTCCATGGCAAAGAAATTGCACATGGATGTATATGATGAGATCGTATATCGCACCAGAAAACTGCGGCGGCGCCACGATGATCTGGTGCTCAAATGCCAGGAGAAGGATATTGAACTGCAGGCCGAGGAGATGGAGGAGAAATTCCCCCATGTTAATGCTATCTGTCAGGAAATCAAAGCGAAATATGAGTACGCCGATGCGGATTACATGGTAGTGGTGCCAGACGGTATTCTGGACATTATTACCGAGGGGCGTGCGCTCCATCACTGTGCAGGCAGCAGTGACCGCTACTGGGACCGGATTGAGCGGCGAGAAAGCTTTGTGATGTTTCTGCGTAAAACGGCTGATCCTTTCCATGCCTATTACACGCTGGAAGTGGAGCCAGATGGAACAGTGCGGCAGAAACGGACGGAATATGACCGGCAGAAGAAGGACATTGAGCAGGCGACCGAGTTTCTGCAGAAGTGGCAGCGGGTGATTACTGCCAGGCTGACAGAAAGCGACAAGGCGCTGGCTGCGGAAAGCAGGATTCTTCGTGAGAAGGAGTTTATCCAGTTGAAGAAGGATCGGGTCATCATTCATACCGGCCATTTGGCAGGAAGGCTTTTGGCGGATGTGCTGATGGCTGACCTGATGGAAAACACGGATAGCATCCAGTCTCCGGCATTGGCTGCTGCAGCGTGACAAAATGAGAATGGCCGGGCGTCCTTGAGGGCGTCCGGTCATTGATGAAGAAGGAAGGAGCAGAGCATGAAACAAATTGGAAATCTGGCAGTGGTTTGCGCCAGGCGACAGGATGTGCTGCTGCAGGTTGGCAGTGAAAAGGTATGTGTCCATGTGGGAGCCGGGCCAGAGCGGAATACGCTTCACGCAGCGTGGGACGATGATGACGCCATTCAGCGTATTGTCCATGAATTGAATTTTGGCAGATATGCAGCCGGCAGAAATGGGCTGCATACCGCACAGCAGGATTGCCCTGTGGGGCGGGGAAAGGAGAAAATTGCATGATCAAAAACCTGAATCAGCTGCGCAGGACACTTCGGGAAGGGACGCAGTTGGAGATATTGGATCACTGTCGGCCGGAATGTATTGGGCAGATACGGAACATTACGCTGGTAAACACGCAGGGCTTTTATAGTACCGTAGCGAATCAGCCAGATGCGTCTGCCAACAGAGGCAACGGCGGCCGCGGCCCGATCCTTTGGTGGGGCAGAGCCGCCCACTGGCAGTTTGCAGACGGTGTTTGCAGTGTTTTCGACAGTGAACAGAAGCATACGGAAGAAGAACTGGTTATGTCCTTCCGGGTACTTGAAAAGGAGGCAGCATAATGGAACGGAATATTTTTGAAAAGCAGAGAGACTTGAATGACCGGCTCAACCGTTATCGGGATGAGTATTATAACCGCAACGCTCCCAGTGTGTCAGATGAGGTCTATGACAGACTCTTTGACGAGTTGAAAGAGCTGGAACAGGAAACGGGAATCCAAATGGCAAATTCGCCAACCCAGACAGTAGGCTATCCTGCGGTGAGCAGGCTGGAGAAAACCAGACATGAGATCCCGCTGCTGTCTTTGGATAAGACTAAGAGCAGTATGGATCTTCTGAATTTCATGGGTGAGCAGCAGGTGATGCTGATGCTCAAACTGGATGGCTTGACTGTAAAGCTGACCTATGAGAATGGAGAACTTCTGGAGGCGGCTACCCGTGGCGATGGTGACGAAGGGGAGATCATTACCCATAACACCCGAGCCATCAGCGGTATCCCTTCCCACATCACCTACAAAGAGAGACTGGTTGTGACGGGCGAGGGCTTTATCAGACCCAGTGATTTTGAGGAACTGAAGACCAGCCTACAGGACAGCAGCGGTAAGCCCTATAAAAACGGCCGCAATCTGGCTGCCGGTTCCATCCGTCTGATGGATGCCAAGATATGCCAGGAGCGTCGGCTGGTTTTCATGCCGTTTGGTGTGCTGGAGGGCTTTCCGCACCTGACCCGGAAATCAGATAAGCTACGGGAACTGCGCGCGTTGGGGTTCCAGCCCTGTAAGTATCTGGTCACAAAGCAGAAACTGACGCTGGAAAATGTGGAAGCCGGTATCTATCAGCTGCGGCAATATGCCACTGACAAAGATATCCCCATTGACGGTATCGTGGTTTCGTTTAACGACATCGCCTATGCCCAGAGCTGCGGCCGCACCGGACATCACTATAAGGACGGTCTGGCCTATAAGTTTGAAGATGACCTGCATGAGAGCCTGCTGCAGTACATCGAATGGACGCCGGGCAGAACTGGAGAGATTGCTCCGGTAGCAGTGTTTACGCCGGTGGAAATCGATGGCTGTGAGGTCAGCAGGGCCAGTCTGCACAACCTGTCCTTTATTGAGGATCTGGAACTGATGGCTGGAAATCGGATTCTGGTAAGCAAACGAAACATGATCATTCCCCACGTGGAAGAAAATCTGGACAGAGGCGGCTTCTCTATGGTGGATACGATTCCCCGTGTTTGTCCCTGCTGTGGACAGCCTACCCGCATCCATGAATCAAGTGGAAAGGGCGAAAATGGCGAGGATCGCATCATCAAGACGCTGTACTGTGATAACCCTGACTGCGAGACACGTCGGCTGAAAAAGTTCGTCCATTTTGTCAGCCAGAAGGCAATGGACATTGAAGGGCTGTCGGAGGCTGCATTGGAAAAATTCATCGGTCAGGGATTTATCCATAGTTATCTGGATATTTACCGTCTGGATCGTTACCGGGCTGAAATCGTCCGCATGGATGGGTTTGGTGAAAAGTCCTGGCAGCGCCTTTGGGACGCTATCCAACAGAGCCGAAACACCACCTTTGAGCGGTATCTGATTTCTATGGATATTCCTATGATCGGCAACACTGCCAGCAAGGTATTGGGTCGTGTGTTCCACTATGATTTGGATGAGTTTCGGGATGCGGTCTATGGCGGCTATGATTTCCGGCAGCTTCCGGATTTCGGGGAGACATTGCATAACAATATCCACGACTGGTTCTGTGTAGAAGATAATTTTTGTATTTGGGAGGAGTTACAGACTATGATGAATATTCAAAAGCCTGCTGTGGTAGAACACAGCGAAGACAGGGAGCAGGATAATCCCTTTGTGGGAAAGACTATCGTAGTTACCGGCAAGGTGGAACCCTACACCCGGGACGGAATCAATGACCTGATTGAATCACTGGGCGCCCATGCCGGCAGCTCGGTGTCCAAGAAGACGGATTATCTGGTCTGTGGCGAAAATGCCGGCAGCAAGTTATCCAAGGCCAGGGATTTGGGCGTTACGGTGCTGTCACCTGCGGAGTTCTTCAGCATGGCCGGCGCTGAGTAAGAAAATATAGCATACTATCGGTATGCTGTCAGTTGATCAATGGGGAGAGAGCCATGTTGCGGCTCTCTCCCCATATCTTTTATGGAAGATTTCAAGTAGGAGGGATTTTAATGCATATCGACAGGATACCGGTTTACCGGGTATATCAGAGGGCTATTGATTTGGAGCTTTACCATGCCTTTGCCGAATTGGTAGTACAGACTTCTCAGGACGATACGGCGAGAAGGACTTACCGACAAACAAGGGCGATGCAGATATGGCAGGTGGAAACGGATGTGTCCGGCTATTTTGAACCATATCATCTGCGTTATCCTGGCGAGGTGTTGGAGCGGTTTGAGGAAAAACTGGGCAATGATGTCCGGGTTCTCCGCGCTCTGGCCCTGGCGCTGGGAAATACCTGTGCGATCCAGTCTGACAATATGTTTGTGGGCAATCAGCGGGGAGCATTCCTCCAGAAATTGCGGCGGTCTGCCGGAGAAGATGTGTACCTGCAGGGCGCTCTGTATCTTCTGGAAACAGATGCGGCACAGCGCCATGCCCTGTTGGAGAAACTGGCAGAAAGGGAGTGTACGAGAACGGAAGAAGCCCTGTTTGTACTGTCGTTATTTGATGATAGGGAACGCGGCTATGAGGTGATGCATACCCAACTCAGTCATCTATTCACACAAAATCTGACACTTTCACTGGTATATGATTTTGGTGTGCTGGAATGGTTCATCCGGTTCTATGCAGAGCAGGCAAAGAGGTACCGCGGGAAAGCCGACCTGGTGCTGCGCACGCTGATGAAACTGCCGTATATGAATATGAAGCCCGACAGCCGCGAATTTTCGGTTTTGACTAAAGCAGGGTATCGCTGCGATGAAATCATTTTGGCAAACTCTCTCGCTGTATGGGCGGACAGGCTGCCGGACCGGTTGAGTTCCAAGAGTATCACTGCCGAGAAAATCGCAACAGCGTGTGGGCGGATGCTTCTGAATGCTCCAAAGGATTTTTCGGAAGAATTTTACGAGTATCTTGGCTGGCTGTTTCAGTTCTATAACAGCTTTACGGTCAAGTACGAAGGATTTCAGGGACTCTGGGAAGCGGTTCAATATGGTTTGAACCCCACAGCACCGAAAACACTGTTATGGATGAATCAAACGATACAGAAGGATTTTCCGTACCGATTTGATGTGTTTGATCCTCAGTACGATAATCTGGCGAAGGAACTGGAGCGGGATAACTACATGGAGTTGTTTACCCTGCAGATGCTGCATTCCAGGCAGACGATCCCTTTGAAACAGTGGCTTTCCAGATATCAGGAACTGACCGGAGCTGACTATGGAGAATATTTCAGAAGTTGGCATACGAACGGTAGGCGGGCATTTGCCTTTCTGGTGGAAAAGAAGGAAATCAATCTATGGGAGTTTTTCAAGCAGCATCGGCAAGATGGTGAAGATGCGCCACAACTGAAACTGCTGCGGGAGTATGCCCTGAGAATTTCAAGTTGGAGGTGTTTCCGGTTTGTAGAGAGGCTACTGGCTGAGTACACTTTTTCCCAACTTCAAACGATATTTGGCAAGCGGTTTTACTTTCACGAATGCTTTGTCAGGAGTGAGGGGTATTACAGCAGAAGGGAATATAAAACATACATCAGCCGTCCATTCCTATCTGCAGAGCAGCATCGACAGCTCTATGACTGGGTGGAGCGTTCAGTTTTCCAGACTGAGCCGGAAAAATATGAGGACTTCGTTTTAAGTGCCTTAAAAGCACCGGAGATCCAACGCCTTTATGATAAAAAAGCGCTGGCAGCGGTGTTGCGGCAGTTTTTGCTCCACAGGGAGTATAACGGCTATGAAATCAACCGGCTGAAGGAAACATTCTATTCCAAGGAAGAGTTGGAGGATGAGCACAGAGCCGAAGCTGAGAGAAAGGAGCAGGAAAAACGACTGGAGCAGGAAAAACGGACCATACAGAAACGGGAAAAGCTGCAGCAACTTTATAACGGCAGCGCCGAATCTTTTGTGAAATTCATAGGGGGATATTATTACAGGGATGAGAAGAAAGAGGTACTGGATATGGCATTTGATAAGTTGGTGGAATGGCCCGCCGGTTGTGTGCAGACAATGGATGCCAAAGATGCACACGCCTTTTTTGAGCTGTGTGGTGAACTGGTAGAGTCTGAACCCCGGCCAAGGCATGAGATTTTGAATATGGTACTGACAATGATCGGAGGTGAAGCAGCATGAGAAATACATTAAAACATCTGACCCTATTGACCAGAATGAAAGATGACGGATTGCTTCCGACGCTTACAGGCAGCTTTTCAGAGGATGCCATAGCGCAGGCATGTGGACAGGTGGAGACACTTCAATTACAGGAACGGCTGCACATCCGAAAGACAAAGCGGATACAGGAAGAACTGGTTCGGGTGCCGGACTTTGCAGCGCTCTATGGTACGTTGTGCAGGCAGGAGATTGGCGATGAAGAAATTGCTTCAGCCTTAGAGTCGGCAGACGGGTATGGAGAGAGACTGACAGCGTATTCCCAAGAGCAGGTGCTGGCAGTCATGAAATTGGAACTGTTGCCTTCCCTGAGGTTTGAATACCTGAAATACTATTTTCCCTTTGTGATGTATGAAGAAGAGGAGCAGGTCATATTGGATAACCTGCAGACTTTTCCCATTGCGGAGTGGAAGGGACTTTCCATGCTGACGGAGCACCAGCGGGATATGATGCGGCAGCCGTTTCTTGGTTCGTATCTGTTTTTCTGGCATCAAAATGAACGGAAAGCTCTGGAACTGTTGGAACAGAATCGTCCGCTCCAGAGAGTCTGCATCTTGCTTTATCGGTATGGTGTGCGGCTGTTTCTGTCAGTAGAACGCCTGAAAGCTCTCCGGTGGATGAAAATGACCGATGTAGGAAAATTCCGCCGGCTGTTGGCTGTATTTGAATATGACGCAGAGGATTTGTCTGCTTTTTTTGACCTCTGGCTGGACAACCATGCCGGACAATATGACCTCAACTGGTTTATCTCCCAGCCACATCCTTTGAGCAAGGAACAGAGGGAAGAAATTTTATGCAACCAACTGAGTTATCTGAATGCTCTGTATGCCGGCAGGCTCCATCTGGATTTTAATGCTGTCCGGCAATTCCAGTTTTCAATTCTCATTTATGCGGTGGAGCATAGAAAAAAGCATTTTTTGGAATTGGTGAATCAGAACAGTGAAGTGTTCCTGTCCTTGGGGCGATACTCTCTATTGTTTGAGCCGGGCTTTTGTGAGCACTGTAACATCAATTCCCTGACGCTGAAGAATTTGAAAGCCAGCGATTCTGTGAACCGCAGCGACAGCTTTTTTACGCTTCTGGAAGAAGGGCAGCAGTACACCTTTGAGGAAATGTATCAGCTTTGGCATCAGAAAGAGGTTTATGTCCGGTTATACACTATGCTGACACCTCTTTCCATAGATCAGCGTTTGCTGACACTGCGGCAGCTGATAAAACGGGATCTGGTCAGCCAATATACAGGAGATGCAGAGTTGGAGCAGCTTGGAAAATGTCTGTTGGAAAGGCCGTTTAGCGAATGGTATCGGGGTTCATTTGGACATATCTGTGGGCTGACCCGGCGGATTGCCATGGGGCTGCTACAACACTATACGCAGCTGCAGGCATTCATACCGGATTTCACTACAGAGTCGGATGCGGTATTTGCCCTCAATAATATGAAGGCTCTTTTGGAAATGACGGATTGGAAGCAGGTGCGGAAAGATATTCTGACAACAGATGCAGACTGGCTGGATCTAAAAGAAAAACTGGCATTTTCGGACGATTTTGTGGAGCAGAACCGGGAGACTGTCACGGAATTTTTACTGCAGGGCGGCGCGGCTATGGTATGCGCTCTCTATGGGGAACTGGACGGGCAGGAGCTGGCTGTTGAAGCGCTGCGACGGATCGTACAGGCTGAATTGATGGGCCAGTTCTATAAACTCAAATATTTTGCTGGTGACCTGCAGCGTGAGATTCGCTACCCTGTCAGCGAGATGCAGGAGAGCCTCTGGAAGAAAAATCTTTCGTTGGCGCGAGGTGCATTTTGGGCAGAAGAGGTGGATGATTTTTACCACACTCTGCGGCTTGGTGAACTTCCTCATAGTACCTGCTTGTCTTACCGTACTGGAAGCCAGAGGGAGTGCCTGTTAGCTGCCTTTGACTCTAATAAGAAGATTGTCCTTGTGAAAAAGGATGAAGCGGTGGTGGCTCGTGCCTGTCTCCGCTTGACAAAAGGTGCATTTCAAAAACCGCCTGCCGTCGATTTTTCTTTTGCTGATCTGTCGCAGGAGAACATGGATATCGGAAAGCCTGTCACCAGTGAGAAGCCTGTGCTGTTCCTGGAGAGTATCTATACTTTCGGACTCAATGATATTGAAAAAGAGGAAGTAATGAAACTGGCAGTTTCCCTGACAACACAGAAAGCGGCAGAGCTGGGTGTTGTGGCAGTACTTGCAAGACGGTATCTGGGCTGCTATGAACGGGATGAGTATGTGCTTGCACCGTTCTATGTGTACATCTCAAAATCCAAAAACGGATGGCAGTATCTGGACTCTTTGGGTGGAGCGGCATATACCTCAGCAAAAGAGGAGTATGTAGAGCACCCCTTCCTGGTCATGCAGACTGCCATGCATCAAGCAGAGGCAAATAGCAGAAATGAGGTGTATTATGAATAATAGGACAATGGCAACAGTTTATGTGAATCAAGATAGCATTTCCGTCAAGACCTGTTCCAGAAAAGGTTGCTCACCGCAGCGCTTTATTATTTTGAAAAAGGAATTGCAGCGGTTGGAGGAGAAAAAGTATTTGATCACCAAAGATATCCATTCCTATGCAGAACTGCGGCTGTGTGATGCAGTAGGCGGTGCCAAAGTGCTGGAGCTTTCCTTCACATGGCTGAAGGATGCTGGCAGAGACAACGTTTCCGGTTATACCGAGCGGGTCAGGCTGCCATATGAGCCGTTTCGCTCATATGCGGCAGGTGAGGAAGAAGTCGCCGATGGAACACGGTGGCGGCTGCTGTCCATTCCGGAACAGAACAGGCCAAAGCTGGAGTTTCACAGCAGGAAGAATCTCAAGGCCGTAGTGGGGAATCCTATCTTGCGGCACAAGCTGGGAAAGTTTCTGGATCAGCATTTTAATTGGTACAACTACGAACGCATCGTCCTGACGGATGATTACCTGCCTTACAGCTTCTTTTTTGAGGGCTACATGGTACAGGGTGCCAAGACCTGCGGCGGGGTAATCCTGCATGGCGAAGAGAACATCCAAACGGCGAAATACGGGATACATACTTAACAGGTTAATAGGAGAACGGAGCCGCAGGTCAGAGATGATCTGCGGCTCTTTATGTAAGCATAATCACAATAGTCAGCTTGTATTATTCGAGATAAGGAACTATAATATGTCCTATGGAGGTGCAAAATGGACTATATGACACTAAAAGATGCCGCCGAACAGTGGGGCGTGACACCTCGCAGGGTAAATTATTATTGTGCGGGTGGGCGTATCCACGGCGCTGTGAAAATGGCCGGTGTTTGGCTGATCCCCAAAACTGCAGAGAAGCCGATTGATGGCCGGACAAAACAAGGGAAGGAGCTGAGCCATGAATAAAATTTTAATTATAGATGATGACAGAGAACTGTGTGCTTTGATTAAACGCAGTGTGCAATCGGAACATATAGAAGCTGATTTTTGTAATACTGGAAAAGAGGGCTTGCAGAAATTAAAAGAGCAGGAATACCAGCTTGTGGTGCTGGATGTGATGATGCCTGGTATGGATGGCTTTGAAACGCTGGAAGAAATCCGCAAAGAGAACAGCCTGCCGATTTTGATGTTTACATCCAAAAATGACAGCATTTCTAAAGTGCGGGGCTTACGGGCCGGGGCGGACGATTATCTGACAAAACCGTTTGATATGGACGAACTGATTGCCCGTATTGCGTCCCTCATTCGCCGCTACACCCGCTTTAATCAGCAAATCGGAGCTGCGCAAAAACTGGATTTTGATGGATTGCAGATTGACCTTGAAAATCGTTCTGTTACGACGGAAAACGGCACTTTTGAACTTCCACCAAAGGAATTTGATCTGCTCCTGTACTGTGCAAAGCATCAAGGAAAGATTTTAACAAAACAGCAGATTTATGAGGAAGTATGGGGCGAAGAATATTTCTATGATGACAGTAACATTATGGCGATTATCAGCCGACTTCGTAAAAAATTAGAAGTCAATCCTTCAAGCCCAAAGTATATACAAACGGTCAAAGGGATTGGCTACCGGTTTAATAAGGAGGTGTAGTCAGCATGGAAATTATCGTATTCTTGTCCATTGTGATTGCTGTTGTGGCTGTATTGACTTCCATCGTTCTCATTCGGCGCGTAAAAAAGCAAATCGCAGAAATGACCGATGCACTGGTTGATGTGAAAAACGGAAATGGCAACCGGCGTATTTTGTCTGCAACAAATGAACTGACAGCGCCTCTTGCCTATGAAATCAATGAGATCGTTGTGTCCTATGAAAGCAGACTTTCGATTGTCCGGCAGACAGAAGAAACCAATCGCCAGCTTATGACGAGCCTTTCCCACGATGTTCGGACGCCCCTTACAACCCTTATTGGGTATCTTGACGCTGCACATAAAGGGCTTGTTACAGGGAAAGATCGGGATGATTATATCGAAACCGCCCGCCGGAAAGCTCACGATCTGAAAGAATATATTGATGTGCTTTTTGACTGGTTCAAGTTAAATTCCGACGAGTTCGCTTTGGAAATCCAGCCTGTTGAGGCCGCAGAGCTGACAAGAAATATCCTGATCGACTGGATACCTATTTTTGAGGATAAACAGGTCGATTATGACATTGATATTCCCGAACAGCCTGTCCGGGTAAGATTGGATATGGACAGCTATATGAGGATCATCAATAATCTCATTCAAAATGTAATTGCTCACAGCCATGCGGGCAAAATTAAAATTGCCCTGTCAAAGCAGGAAAATCACATGGAGCTGCTGCTGGCGGATAATGGTGTGGGGATTGAAAAAGAAGATTTGAAACACATTTTTGAACGGCTTTATAAGTGTGATAAGGGGCGGTCTGAAAAAGGCAGCGGTCTTGGTCTTTCTATTGTCCATCAGTTAGTAGAAAAGATGGGTGGAAATATAACAGTTGAAAGTGTACCGGGAAAAGGAACTGAATTTATGTTGCTTTTTCCTTTGGAGATTTAAGCGGGTTCCCGTCCTTGCGGCGGGAACCCTTGTCATTTTAGCCGGATTCTAAATTGCAAGGTTAATGCAAGGTTGCGGCAAGGTTAATGCAAGGTTTAAGTGATAGAATACCTTGAAGAACAGGAGGTTTGAATATGGACACAAATTACATCATTGAAACAAAAAATCTGACGAAGCAATACGGCTCACAAAAGAGTGTGGCTGACTTAAATATCCATGTGAAGCGTGGGAGAATTTATGGTCTGCTGGGGAGAAACGGAGCCGGAAAAACCACGACCATGAAGATGCTGTTGGGCTTAACAAATCCGACTTCCGGGGAGGTCAAAATCTGGGGAAAGCCTTTGCAGGGGAATGAAAAGAAATTGCTGCCCCGTATCGGCAGCCTGATTGAGTCCCCCGGCTTTTATCCCAATCTGACCGGCACAGAGAACCTGCGTATCTTTGCTACTCTGCGGGGTGTACCAAACAATCATGCCATCAAAGATGCTCTGGATCTGGTAGGACTGCCCTACAAAGATAAAAAGCTCTTTTCGCAGTATTCCCTTGGAATGAAACAGCGGCTTGCCATCGCCCTTGCTGTTATGCACGATCCGGAGCTTTTGATTTTGGATGAGCCGATCAACGGTCTTGATCCCATCGGTATTGCAGAGGTACGCTCCTTTATTCGGGAGCTTTGCGACGCAAGAGGAAAAACGATTCTGATTTCCAGTCACATTCTTTCGGAGATTTCTTTGCTGGCTGACGATATTGGAATTATCGACCACGGCGCATTGCTGGAAGAAGAAAGCCTTGCTGAGCTGGAGCAAAAAAGCAGTAAGCATATCCGGTTTACGCTCTCTGATACTGCACAGGCGGCAAGAATTTTGGAACGAAATTTCCATGAAAACCATTTTTCCATACAGGATGACCACAATCTGCGCCTGCACAATCTTGATTTACCTGTTGGAAAAATTGTGACTGCTTTTGTAGAAAACGGATTGGAGGTATCGGAGGCAGCAACCTCAGAAGAAAGTCTTGAAGATTACTTCAAGCGTGTGACGGGAGGCGAGGGAATTGCTTAAACTGATAAAATGCGAATTTTGGAAATTAAAGCGGAAAAGATTATTATACGCACTGATGTCATTATCGTTATTTTTTCCGTTGATTTTGGCATATATGGCAAAGGCGGGAACAGGTGCAGATACAACGGAACATTATCTTCAAACCCGATTTGATTATGTTTATACAATGATGTTGGGATATGGCTTGGTTTTTTTGCTCCCATGTCTAATTGGTATCATTGCTGCTATTTTGTTTTTTATAGAAAGAGATTGCGATACCTCCAAAAACCTTAGAACAATTCCTGTTACAAATACACAACTCATTATGGCAAAAATTTCTATGCTCTTTATTTTCAGCATTACATTTTGTCTGATAAGCACATTATCTGTTGCGTTGTTTTGTAAATTGTTTCATGTAGGAATGGTTTATGGTATGGCTTATAAGATATTTATGAGCCTTATTTTTGGAGTTCTTATCGTAGCAGCTTCTTTGCCGATTGTATTTTTAATTATTTACTTTAACCAAAGTTTTTTGCTTTCTATCCTGCTTGCATTTTTTTATTCCATTTTTAACTGGGGCATACTGGGAACGATTGGGACTTCTATAAGTGATGCCAAAATTGCTTTCTTAAATTCTTTTCCGGTTATATGTGTTATGAACTGGACAAGCGGCTCAATGATGAATCATTTGCAAAAGGATAATCTTTTGCCGGAAGCCTATGCGATTGTGCCAACTACTTTCCATACAATTTTTATCATGGTAATTACTGTTATACTTTCTTTGTGGCTGATCATTCGCTTCTATAAAAAATGGACGAGGTAGAAGATATGGGGAATATAATAAAATCTGAGTTTTTAAAATTAAAACGATATTATGTAGTAAAAGCTGGAATTATTATGACAGTACTTTCTCCGTTACTGACGCTGTTCTATTCCACAGCTAACGACGGACAGACATGGACATTTGACTATTTTATGCAGCAGGTTATGATTAGTAACTGTACCTTGTTTTTCCCGATTATCATTACGTTGATTGCAGGTTATATCATAACAAGGGAATATACAGACGATACGATGAAGAATATATCAACAATTCCTATTTCATATAGGCAGTTACTTTCTGGAAAACTACTTGTCCTATTACTGTTGACAATCTGCTTTAGTTTTATAGGCTGCGTGATAGCATTGGCAATCAACATTATTGCTGGATTTTCAGGAGTGCATTTTGGCAATCTGTTTAATCTGTTCATTCGTGTTATTGGGGCGAATATAGGAATTTACATTTCAGTTTTGCCGATCATTCTGCTATTCTGTTGCTCGGCAAATAATTTTTTGGGTGGGGTGGCATTAGCTTTTTTGTATGGATATTTTGGGTCTTTTGTAGGAAAATTGTTAAATTATTATCCGATTAAAGCAAGTATGATTTTAGTAGACTCTGCTTGTGATGCGAAGTATGGTGTTATTTACCAAATTAGCCCGGCTTGTATTACAATAGTTCTGACTTTTTTAATTTCTATGATTATTCTTGCAAATAAAAAGAAAGAACCCAGTACATCAATGAGTGCTAAGAAGAAAAAAATAGTCAGAAAAAAGGGCTGGTAATGATTCTATGAAAAAACATTTTAGTATTGCTCCTTGTCCTTTTAGGAAACCTGGGTGGGTTCCCGTCCTTACGGCGGGGGCCTTTGTTATTGGGGATGGATTCTAAATTGCAAGGTTAATGCAAGGTTGCGGCAAGGTTCATGCAAGGTTGGCGTGATAGAATACCTTGTAGAACAGGAGGTTTGAATATGAACACAAATTACATCATTGAAACAAAAAATCTGACGAAGCAATACGGCTCACAAAAGAGTGTGGCTGACTTAAATATCCATGTGAAGCGTGGGAGAATTTATGGTCTGCTGGGGAGAAACGGAGCCGGAAAAACCACGACCATGAAGATGCTGTTGGGCTTAACAAATCCGACTTCCGGGGAGGTCAAAATCTGGGGAAAGTCCTTGCAGGGAAACGAAAAGAAGTTACTGCCCCGTATTGGCAGTCTGATCGAGTCCCCCGGCTTTTATCCCAATCTGACCGGCACAGAAAACTTGCGTATCTTTGCCACCCTGCGGGGTGTGCCAAACAATCATGCCGTCAAAGACGCTCTGGATTTGGTAGGACTGCCCTACAAAGATAAAAAGCTCTTTTCCCAGTATTCCCTTGGTATGAAACAGCGGCTTGCCATCGCCCTTGCCGTGATGCACGATCCGGAGCTTTTGATTTTGGATGAGCCGATCAACGGCCTTGATCCCATCGGCATTGCAGAGGTACGCTCCTTTATTCGGGAGCTTTGCGACGCAAGAGGAAAAACGATTCTGATTTCCAGTCACATTCTTTCGGAGATTTCCCTGCTGGCTGATGATATTGGAATTATCGACCACGGCGCGTTGCTGGAAGAAGAAAGCCTTGCTGAGTTGGAGCAAAAAAGCAGTAAGCATATCCGTTTTACGCTCTCTGATACGGCACAGGCGGCAAGAATTTTGGAACGCAATTTCCATGAAAGCCATTTCTCCATACAGGACGATCACAATCTGCGCCTGCACAACCTGGAGCTGCCCGTAGGGAAAATTGTAACTGCCTTTGTGGAAAACGGGTTGGAGGTATCGGAGGCTGCAACTTCAGAAGAAAGCCTTGAAGATTACTTCAAGCGTGTGACGGGAGGCGAGGGAATTGCTTAAACTGATTAAATGTGAATTTTTGAAATTGAAACGCAAGCCGCTGGTATTTATTTCTGTGTTCCTTTCCACCTTGCTTCCATTGGCTTATGCTATTTTTCTGGCAGATGCGAACACGGATGTGGATGCTACGAACAATATGATGTCCGGTCTGTTTCAGCTCAGCGCATATCTTCTTTTGATGCCGCTTCTTGTGATACTGGCTTCCAATCTGTTATTTGAGGAGCTGGACAATGATACTTTGAAAAATCTTGTTACCATACCGGTAAATAGAACCAAGCTGGTACTTTCTAAGATGATGGTTTTACTGATATTTGCCATTGGTTTTATGGCGGTTGGAGCGTTGGTAAATCTTGCTGTTTTGCTGATCCAGGGATGGAATCCGGTGGGATTCTGGAAATTGTTTCAGGTAGGGATAGGAGAGGGAGTGATTATGTGGGTCGGCGCGCTCCCCTGTATTTTGATAGTTGTCCTTCTTGATAAAAACTATATCGTGTCGGTCGTGATAACCTTTTTCTATACTATTTTGAATTATCTTCTCACCAACAACGATGCTTTTCTGACACAGCCCTTTGGTCTGAACGCAGGAACACTGCTTCCGGGGCCGTTGGCGTTTCGCTGGACATTCCAGTTTTATGATTATGGCAGCATCAGCGAAGAGCTGGCAGAGCTGCTGGAACGGATAAGCCCGTATTTTTTGAATGATATACAGGTGTTCGGCGTGGCATTTGCGGAAGCCGCTGTATTTCTTGCGCTGATAGCGATGGTTTACCGGCGTCGTGAGATTTAAGGGGGTGTGATTATGTGGAATTTATTAAAATCGGAATTACTGAAACTGCGCCGGTGTCAGATCCTTTGGGTGGGGTTGGTGGCGCTTGCACTCTGTCCGTTGGTGCAATATGGAAGCCAGTTGATTGTTGAGCCGGAGTATCGAAATCCAAACTATGATTTTCCCATGCTTTTTGCGAATGTTGTATGGGGCAATACCCAGATGTTTTTCCCGATTTCACTGGTGATGATCGGCAGCTGGCTGATTGACAGAGAATCCACCCATGATACGCTGAAAAACATCATGACAATTCCTGTTTCTATGCCGGACGTGTTAGGGGCCAAGCTCTTCTGGGTTGGTATTCTTACGGTTCTGTTGGGAATTTACAGTGTTGGCGTTACCCTAATCACTGGACTGGCGGTTGGATTATCGGGACTGACAGCGGAAGTATTTTTTCATGGCGGTACACAGATCGTGTTAGCGGGTCTGACGACCTATATGGTCTGTATGCCCCTAATCCTGATTTTTGGACAGATCCGAGGGGCATATCTGGGAGGTTCCATTCTGGCGTTCTTCCTTGGATACAGCATGATGTTTTTCAAAGGCGGCATTCTTGCCAGCATCTATCCGTTTTCTGCTGCACTGATTTTAGTGGGCTTTGACATGAGTGAATATGCCGGAACAACCACAGCCCCGAACCCTTTGCTGGCGGTCATTGGGGTTGGCATCATGGTTCTCTGGGCTGTGCTTTTATTAGTGATGTCCAGCAACAAAAAAGAAATGAAAGCCCGTAAACAGACAAAGGCCAAGGGAAGAGGAAAGCGTGCTGTACGCAGGAAAGGAAGGTGATACCTGTGAAGAAAATAGTTCTATCACTATGCCTGATACTGTGTGGTGTCTCTATACTTTCCGGTTGTACAAAAGATGAAGTTCTCGATCAGTATAATAATATTGTGCAGTCTGCTGGTTCCATAGCGCTTACCGGAAATTCGTCCTTACAAGGCACGAAAGAAAAAGGGATTGATGATTATACCGGATGCTATACAGCCGACTATGAGAATTTTTCAGATACAGAGTATTTGTTTGGGGGAACTTCTATAAAGCGAGAAGCTGGTAAGGAGTTGTCTATTGATTGCACTTTGGAGGTTACGGAGGGAACTGCAAAAGTATTTTGGATTTCTGGATCTGATGAAGCAGTCACTTTGCTTGAAACAACCGGAACATATAGCGATACAATTACACTCCCTGAAGGCGGAAACTATATCGGCATTGAATGTGAGGATTTCACGGGAAGTATTGAATTGAATGTTGAATAGCATTCAGGCAATAGGAAAATTAAGTCATTGTATATTATGTATGTTCAAGGGAGGGAAGTTTGAAACAAAGAAGTAGAGGTTACCCGAAAAAATAGAGCATAACAAATAAACCATCCCAGGGGGTGGCTTGAAAAAGTAAATATTAACGCAGCACCTAATTAGAAAACTGCTAAAGGCTTATCCTTTATGATGTAGCCCCGTTGTTTCAAAAGATTAAGTGCCTGTGAAGTGGAAAGAACTTTTTCTTCCTTCACAGGACGAGATTCAAGAAAACCTTCTGGTGTATATGGCTTTAAATCCGAAAGTATGTGCCAGATAGCGGTCAGGATCATACGACAGATAGCAATGATGGCTTTCTTGTGACCACGGCGTGCTTTGATA